>SL_4KL_010_BRINEDRAFT_10000522_pt1 | contig 19719 bp, 12 predicted proteins | sample SodLak_010_BRINE_2_FD_10664 | JGI IMG/M metagenome (IMG submission 10664)
GCAGCCTCGCGGAGGTCTTCTCGTGGGGGCATCTACCGGGTCTGTATCCGCTCCGACGACAAACGTGTTCGCACTTGGCGGGCGCGTGGATCGGCGTCCGAGCAGTGATAGTCATGTTCGCAACATTTAGTATGCGAGCCTGTCACGTGTCACGTAATGACGATTTTGCCGGTCGATTCGGATGTCCTCGAGGACGTCTGTCGGGATATCGCTCAGAACAACTACGGATTCCTGTACGTCTCAGATCAGAAATCGGAGATCAAATCCGGCTACGAAGGCGCGGACATCGGCCTGTTAAACGCGAGTTCGCTTTCAGCCAGCGACATGCGAGAGTCGCTGGCCGAGATGTCGTCCGACGAGTTCGTTGACCTCGAACAGCTCCGCGATGGGGTGTATTACGTCGACCCGTTCGGCGTCAAGGGGAATATGAACATCACACGAGAGCTGACGAACGTGTTCGGCCAGCGACTCGTTGTCACCGGTGAGACGCTCCGGTCGCGGTTCTCGCTCGCCATCGACGATCTTGACTTCTTCGTCGACGAGCTTGTCGAGCGGGACTACCTGCGCCGGATCACCGCAGGGAAGCGCGACTACTACACCATCGGCCCGCAGTTGAAAGAGCACGCCGACGACGTCGGACTCGACGCGCGGCTCGAGCGAGAGGCGTCGAACGGGAAGATCGCCCACAGCGACCTCGAGAGCGTCATCGACGTCAACGCCACCTCCGACGTGATCCGATATCTCGACCGTGAGGGATATATCGTCGACCTCGATGGCGAGTACTTGGTCGAAGACGCGATCGACGCGTACGGCGAGTACCTCGCCGAACAGATCGACGACGTCGTCGAAGAGGAGTTCACGGAGTCGAACCACGCGCTCCGCGTTGGGGAGTTTGAACAAGTAGTCGAGAACGCGATCGACTCGCGGTTCGACGTGTTGTCGACGGCACGCAGCGTTCGTCGAGAGATCCTCGACGAGACACAGGCGACGCTCGTCGACCGATTAGAACTTGATGTCGGTCCGGAGATTGTGGCAGTTGCTGACCCCTTCGATCACCTCGTTGACGAACGGGCGCGAAGAATCCTCGAGGAAGTGAAAGGTGAGTACGACGTCTTTGCGTCCCCCTCGGAGTTCACCGACCGCGCAGAAGAGCGGTTCGCGGAGCTACAGATCACTCACGACGACCGCGTGAACGAGTACGTCCGCAACACCGTTGCGGATCGCTACGAAGCGATCGTCGCCGAAGAGGAGTTCTGAAAGCCGATGGAATAATGTATGTTGACTGATTCATTATCATACAACGAAATCGAATGACTCGTAAGTACTCTTTCGAAACGAAAACGATCAACGGCCAACAGTTTGTCATCGCGGAGGGTCGCGGCCAGACGTCTGAACCGATCCGCGTCCGCGCGGATTGGATCGAAAGCGACGACCTAGAGGGAAAGTGGGAGGATCTGATAAAACAGATCGTTCAGCCAGAAACGATAAACCGGATCGATATCGCCGACGGCCACGGGGGCATCAGCCGACGGGAGGCCGTCGAGACGCTGGCCGGAGCGACCGCTGACGGCGAAACAATCGTTTCGAGCGAGCAGCAGGCAGATGTCCTCGTCGAGTATCTCGCTCAAGAGGATATCGTCGGACTCGACGGCGATGAGTTGGTGTTGTTCCGCGACCCGGACGAAGAGTCGCTCGGCGGTCCGGCGCTAATGAACTGGGCCGCGTTGATGGGTGCGGTCATCGAGAGCATCGATGATCACCTCGACCGCGTCGAGGACGCTAAAGACCGCTTTCAGGAGACGATCGACAGCCTCGAGACTGAGCAGTCTGACTCCAACGAACGACTCTCGAAGACGGCACAGCGACTCCAAAACCTCGGCCCCGGACAGGGGATTCCGGACCCCGAAACCCTCAGTGACGAGGAGCGTCAGCAGTTCAACCAGCTCAAAAGCCACTACCTCTATCTGCGCAACATCGAGAAGGCCAAAGAGCAGAACCTCTTCGAGAACGTCAACGTCGGGCTCGACCAGATGGGAATGGCGATCGAGCGGCTCGAAGCCGCCCGCGAGGCGTATGACATGTTTCACGACAACACGCGGAAGGCAGCGCTGAAAAACAACGTATTTCCGGAAGAGGCGCTCGACTTCGTCGACAACGCGGGGAGCCTCATTAACGATCTCGCGGGCGTCGAAGACGTTGACGAGGAGAACGTCGACAGCGACGACCTCGAGGCGATGATCGAAGAAGACCTCGGCGAGACAGTTCAAAGCCAAGCGAGTGCGCTCTCTGACGTCGCCGAGACGGCTGAACGGGCGGTCGGCGAGGAGAACCTACAGATATAGCATGTACGCCTCTTCGTTCGTGCTGGCGCTCGACCAGATCGAAGCGACGCTCGAGCGGGCGCTGGCGATCGAGACGTTTCAGGATTCAACCCGCGCGCTCCGAGTCGCTGCCGACGCGATCGACGCGATCGAAGATATTGGCGAACTCTCGTCGATCGCGCTGCCGAACGTCGCGATCGACGCGTTAGAGCGGACCGACGGCGACGAAGCGGTACGAACGATTCTGACCGACAGGCTCGAGGCGGGACTCGATGTGCCTCTCGACGAGGACGTCCTCGGTCGGGCTCGGGAGACCGGACGAATCACCGAAGCGGGCGGTCACGTGATCGTCCCGGTGGGCGAGCAGATGCCGGCGCTTCGGAACTGGTGGCTCCTCGCCGATCTGCTGTCCGAGCGTCTCGACCGCGTCGTCGACGGCTTCCGCCGAGTTCATCAGCGGACGAGAACCGACGCAACCGACCGGGTCGAGACCGTGTTCTGGACCGTTCGCGAGCGGTTAGGAGCGCTTGCAGACGCGTTCTCGTCGGCTCTCGTCGTCGGACGCTACACGAGACGCTCCGCACGACAGGGGACGTCAGCGTTGATAGACGGGGTCGCCACGATCGCGACCGCAGTCACCGGTGGTGGCGATGCTTAATCTCAAACCGGTCGTCCTCTCGGGACAACCAACCTCACACGTGAAGATCGGGATGTCGAAGGTCGGCGAGTCGACCGATCTCGCGAGGGTCAAACACGCGAACCGGAGCGCCTACTTCTACGTGAAGCCGGTCGACGATCGGCTCGTCGACGACATCGGAAACGATCTTCGGATCCACGAGAACGTCGAGGAGCTGTTCGGCGGCTTCGACCGCGGGCGGGACTGTCTGGTCGAAACCGACGTCAACCCGGCCGAGATCCCCGACTGCAAATCGGTGTCGATTCACACGGCGATGGATGAGGGAAAGCTCTCAACGTTCCTCCGCGAAAGCAACTACCTGCTCCACCCGATAGAGGAAGTCGTCACGCGCGGTGACGGCGTCGACCGGTTCGAGCCGGTCGATTTCGACCCATCCGGCTACAATACGCTCCGAGTGACAGGCGAGACGACGATCGAATTCGTTGACACGGGCGAGTACCGAGAGCTGAAAGCGATGTCCGACCCCCAGCCGGGACGACCCGGTGGGGGCGGACAGGGACGCGGTGGCGAACAAGCAGACGACGAGGCCGTCGAAGTGTCGATCGAGCCGAAACAGCCGACGGTCAGCTTCGAGGAAGACGTCGCCGGCCTTCCGGAGGTGAAACGCACCGCCGAGAACCTGCTCGCGCTGTTCGATCCGGACGTCAGAGACGAAGTGATCGACCGCTACGGTGACGAGTTCGCCTCACGAGGCAACAGTATGCTGCTGTACGGCCCCCCGGGTTGCGGCAAAACCCTCGTCTCCGAGGCAATCGCCTACGAAGCGAAGTTCAACTCGAACATCGAAGAGAGCTACGGCGAGGTGAAGTTTCTCGAGATCAAGGGAAGCGACGTACTCTCGAAGTACTCCGGCGAATCCGAGAAGCGCGTGGAAGCCATCTTCGAGAAGGCACACGGTATCGCACAGGACGGGTTCGCCGTCCTCTTTTTCGACGAGGTGGATACGCTGATCCCGGACCGAGGGGACGACTCGCTCCAGCGACACGAGCGGTCGCTCACGAACGCGTTTCTCCAGGAGATGAACGAGATTGAAGACAACCTACTCGTGATCGGGGCGACGAATATGCCGTTCACGATCGATCCGGCAGCGACCCGCCGATTTCCGATCCAGCAGTTCATTCCACAGCCGAAAACGGACGTGATGGCCGAAGTATGGCGTAAACACCTCACGTCGATGAACGGGACAGAAGAGATCGAGTACGACCGACTCGGCGAGATATCGACGGGGTACACGCCCGCTGAGATCACCGACCGCGTGCTCGGCAGTGAGCTCCAGCGCGAGTTCGTCGAAAGCGTACATCTCCCCGACAAGGAGCCGATCGAACCAACGACCGAGTACTTCATCGAGCGACTCGAGAACACCGACCCGAAGACGGTCAGACAGTACATCGCGAGTGTTCGGACGAAGATCGACGATCTCGAGGGATATCCCGAGCTTCGGGAGTACGTCGAAGCGCAAGCCGACCGGCTGGATATGCAGCTCGGCAACGAGCCGTCGTCGCTCGAGCAGCTCCTCGGAGGTGAAGGTGACGCCAGTGGCGAATCAGACGACGTTGACGGGACAGCAGGGGAAGACGCGATAGCAGGCGCCGACCGAATCGCAGACGACGGCGCGTGTGCTCGGCCCGAACACGACGAGACGAGTGATCCGGCCATCACCGGCTCGGACCCGCAGACCGGTGCGCCAAACGCTGGCTCCGGAGGTGACACCCGTGACTGACGACTACCGGCAGGTTGGCTCCTTCGAGAGCGACGCCCCCTCGGCGGTCGGCACCGGGGAGGGACTGATCGCGTTCGGACTCGGTGACCGCGTCACACTGGTCAGCGGCTCCGACCGGACCGTGATCAAGCACGACGCTCCCGTCGTCGACCTCGCCGTCGCGGATCGGCTGCTTGTGCTCTCACCAGAGACGTTGACGGCGTACTCACACGACGGCGACCGTGTGTGGAGCCACGATGCAGACGGGGCGTACGCCGTTGCCGGCGCGGAGGGCCGTGACTGCTGTGGCGTCCTCGACGCGGACCGCCTCCGCTACGTTGAGGTCGGAGGCGGGCGCGAACAGTATTCCAAGGACCGGTCCCGATCGGGCACCCGCGACGACACGTTCCTCGCGACGCCAGACGGCTTCGTGATCGCGACGTGGTCGTTCCTCACTGCGGTCGACACAGACGGAACCGTCGCCTTCGACCGGGATCTCTCGGCGGTAGTGCGTAGCGTCGGCACCTGCGACGAGACGATCGTCGCGGCGCTACAGAGCGACCGGCTCGTCGGGCTCGACACCGCGACCGGGACGGATCGGTGGCGAACGGAGCTCGACGCCGCGCAGATATCCCCCTACGGTGGCGGGTCGCTGCTCGTCAGCACGGCGACGGGCGTGCTGGACGTGACGCCGAACGGAACGACCTCGACGGTCCCGGATCTCCCGAGCGGCGACGTGTACGCGACCGCAGACGGCTCTGTCATCTGTTCGGTCCGCGACGGGACGATAGCTACCTACGTCCCCGACCAAAGCCGGGTCGACGTATCGGTGCGGACGGACACCGTCGGCGTCGGCGGAACCGTCGATATCGAGGCTTCAAATCCGGGCGAGTCGGCACAGACAGTCGAGTTCGCGATCGATGTCGACGGCTGCGCGTTCTCGCCGAGCGAGAGATCGGTGACGATAGACGCCGAAGATTCAGTTGTCGTCGACTTTCCGGTCAGCGAGGTACAAAAGGAGGGAACGACGGACGTTACCGTCACAGTCGACGGCGACGGTGGCCAGCGGGGAACGGTAACCATCGAAGACGCAGCGAGCGGGGGGTTGGCGGTCGACGCGGCGCTCCGGCCGACGGCTGTCGAAGACGGAGTCGCCGAGGTTGCGGTGACAGTTGAGAACGTCGGTGGCGTCCCGCTCGACTCGGTTCGACTGCTCGAAGCCGGAACCGAGACAACCGAAATCGACTCCGGCGACACGTGGGAAGGCTCCGTCACGCGGCCGTACGAGCCGGAGCGACGCGTCTCCGTCGGGCTGGAAGTCGCACGCGGCGATCGGCGTCGAGAGTACGCCCCAACATGCACGCTTCCAGCAGTTCCGACGATCGACGCCGACACCGAGCGCGATGCGCTCCGGGCGACCGTTACAGTCCACGGCGACATCGTCGTCTCTGACAGGCTCGTCGTGGAGATGCCAGGAGCGGGCCGTATCCGGTCGCCAGTGACGATAGACGGGGAGGAACTGCTGTTGGTCGTCCCGCAGTACGAGGCGGGCGTCGCGCGGATCGCTCTCGACTCGCTCGACGCGGAGGAGCGCGTTCGCGTCTCCGGAAACGGGACGTTCACGACGCCGTCGTCGGCCAACGCCGGCCGCGGTCGATCGCGACGAAACGACACCGCCGACGGGGCGAACGGAGCAACCGACCGGAGTCGATCGTCCGGCTCTGGCCGGCCTCGAGACAGGAGGCAGCCAACCACGACGGAACCCTCTGGATCGACCACGACGGAACAGAACACCGACAGTCGGCGCGACCCAGCGAGTACAGAGCCAAATGGTAACCCCGCAAGCGGTGGGTCGGCGGGATCCGAGCGCAGCAGAACGAAAGACAATCACGGCCCGACACATCGAGGGCACGAGGAGTCGACCGCGGAACCATCCGACGGGTCGGTGTCATCCGACGGGTCGGTGTCATCCGACTCGGCTTCATCCGGTAGATCGAGATCGATATCCGCGACGCGACAGACTCCGGAGCGAGCGCCGGGCGTCGGTCACGCCGTCCGCGAACAGATCACTGTCACAAACGACGGCGGGGCAGCGACCATCGCTATCGACGACGGGACGCGCCTCGAATTAGGGCGCGTCGAGAGCGGTGAGAGCGTCTCGGTCGAGCGGTTTGTTGCCGCCGGAGCCGGGAGCGATCTCTCGCTCCCGCCGGTAACCGTCGAAGCCGACGACTCGACCGTCGAGAAACTATCCGGCGAAACGCTCCCCGTCGCTACCGACGGCGTCGACGTGTCAGCAGTGGTCGATCCCGAGGACGGGAGCGTCACCGCCGCCGTCGAGAACAACACCGACGACCGTTGTCGTGTGACCGGAATCGATTCCGGGCCAAACGGCGGGCGCGAGTCGCTGTCGGCCACCGTCGATCCGGGTGAAGCGAAGACGGTCTCGTCGTCGGTTCTCGGACGACCGACATCGGGAGACACCGTTCCGCTCTCCGTGTGGATCGAACCGACCGGTGAAGCGGAGCGTCGGATCGACGTGTTGGCGACGGCAGATGGGAACGCAGGCGGCGCGACAAATGAAGGTATCAGAGAGCTGACGGCCAGTATCAGCCCCGACACACAGGTTGCCGGCGAGTACAGCTCCGTCGTGCTCGCGTTCGAAAACGACGGCCGCGAATCGCTTTCTGACCTCTCCGTGGTTGCCGACGGCGATCCGATCGACACGATGTTCTACTCGCCGGCACGTCGTGAGATCGTCGAGCCCGGCGACCGAGTCGAACACTTCGTCGACCTCGAATCCGGACTCGACGAGCCCGCATTCGAGGCCACGGTCACGTACACCGCGAACGGCGAGCCCCGTGAGTACGCCGTCCGGGCATCGGGCCCGGCCGTCACCGACGAGGCGACGTGGACGGACGAGCATCTCGACGCGTGGTCACTCGACCGCTTGGAGGCGCCGACCGAACTGCCGAAGCTCCCGTCGCAGCTCTCGACGACGTTCAGAACTACCGACTGACGAGACGGAACGCGTTGTTTTGACACAAAACCGCTTCGGAAGAAAGCGAAACGTCCAGATCTTCAGACGAGGAAGTCGCCGGTGATCGACTCTCTCGTGTCTTGAACGTACCAGAACATTCGTCTAGCGGTCCGTGTGATCAGCCCGATAGCAACGAACGCATACACTCCGACGGCACCGAACAGAGAGTAGCGGGCGATCCCGAGCGCGGCCGTGCGTGACTCCTGTTCGGCGGCGACTTCGTCCGCACGGGTGGTCTCACCAGCGCTCTCGAAGGCTGCAATCGCGTCCGCGTAGGAGGCGTCGATCGACGCGGTTCCGGCGACGAACGCGTCATAGTTGGCCGGGTTCAACAGAATCGGTTGGCCGAAGACCATAACGAACTGCTCTGACTCCATCTCTGCCCACGTCTCGTCTGCTGTCTGGACCGATTGCTCACCTTCGGAGACTGAGTCGGAGTAGCGCTCGAACGCCTCTTCGGCGTCGTTTTCGAGCGCAGCCGCGCGCTCCTCGTCTCCCTGTAGTACCGCGATCCGTGCGAGCTGACGCTGTGCGGTCGCCTCCTCGATCAGCGACATCTCACCGGATTCCAGTCGCTCTTCGTAGTACTGCTCTTGAGTGTCGATGAGGCGGTCGAGGTCGGACTCTGCGTCCGCCTGTGCGGCGTCTGCGAGCCCGCGAAGCTCGTCGTCTTCGAGCCTGTTCGCCTGCAGTCCCATACTGTTGTAGGCGGCAGCAGCTCGGATGATCGCGGACTGTGCCTCGTCGTTCTCGCCAGCGTCGATCTGCTCGTCGGCGTCCTCGACCGCCGACGCGTATAGCGTCGCCGCCTCGCCGAACGTCAACACGACAGAGATCTCCTCGTCACCGCTCTCGCCGCTCTGGATCCGGTCGTCCATGGCGTTGACAAGCTCGAGCGTGCTGGCAGTGACGGGAGTGTCGTAGCCACTGAGGTCGTCACGGATCGGATCGAGGTCGAGCGGGATCGGCGACGCCGTGACGGTTATCGTCGTGTCGTCGTTGTCGCCGTCGAGGTCGTACGTCCACTGGTAGTCCGACCCGAACTCCGCGGTGGTGTCGAATTCGAGGTCGAACGATGCCGACTCGCTCTCGCCAGCGCTGACCGAACTCGGCGAGCGCTCCAGGGTGAGCCAGTCGTCTGGCCCGTCACGGAGCGTCGTCTCGATATCGTCGACGTCGTTGTATCCGAGTTCCTCAGTCACTGTGACCGTCTGCCCGCTGCCCTCGCCGATCGGAACCTCACCGATCGCGGCGTCGTCCGCGACGAGCCGAGTCTCGTGGGTTATCTCGATTCCGTCGTCGTAGCTCGCGTCATCGCTGCTGAATCCGGGCTCGCTGACATCGGCAGAGAGGTCGTAGTCGCCCTCGGGGAGGTCGCGGTCAGCGGTGACGACGAGCGCCGCCTCGGCAGTCGAGCGCCCGTCGATCTCGTTCGGCGTGCTCGATACATCGACGCTGAGCCCGGTTTCGGCGGTGGACGCGGAGACGCTGCCGATCTCGATCGGCCGGTCGCCGTCGTTCGGGATCTCCAAGTCGATCGTGCGCGTGAGCGTGTCGCCGTCCGACCGCGGTTCGTCGAAGACGAACTCGTCGTCACTGAGGTCGAGATCACCGAAATAGCCGGGATAAATCACGCGCGCCTCGACGTCGACCTCGCGGACCGGGCCGTCTCCCCCGTTGGAGATCTGAACGGTCCACTCGAGCGTCTCGTACTGATCGAGGTCGTCGTCGACGTTAGTCAGATCCCAGTCGACGGTTCCGCTCGTCCCGCTGACGCTCCCCTCGCCGGAGAAGCTCAGGCTGGCGTCGGGATCGGAATCGACGATATCGATGTCGACACCGNTGAGTGAGCCATCGCCGCTGACCTCCTCAACGGTGGCCGTTCCCGAAGCGCTCTCCCCGACNAGCACGTCACCGAGGTCGAGCGGCTCGTCAGCGAAACCGGCCTGCGGAACGAGCGTTAGCTCAAACGAGAACGACTCACCGTTCACGTCGCCGGAGACAGTGCCGCTCTCCGGATTAGAGCTGACAATATCGATATCGAGTGTGACATCTGTCGTCGAGTCGGCCTGGAGCGTCGTACTCTCACCCGAAACCGACACCCCCGACGGCGTCTGGGTTATACTCACGTCGGACGTCGTGTCGTTCTCGCCGCTGTTCGTCACTTGGATGTCGTGGGCATCAGACGAGGACGACGAGATATCCATCGTGTAGTCGTCCGCCTGAACGTTCGAGACGTTCGCCGCGCCGGCCGCGGGCGCGATCAGGAGGCCGATAACGACCGCCACGACGAGGACCGCCGGAAGCGACTTACGCATCGGAATCACCCGCCGAGACAACGGATCCGATCTGCGCCATATCGTACGTCCGTCGCCAGCTGAATATCCGCCCGACGAACAGCGTGGTAACGAGCCCGACGACGAGCCCGTAGCCGACGAGAATTGAGGTCGAGGCGACCGCAAGCGAGAATCGCGCGTCACTCGTCTCGTCTGCGAGCGCGCTCAGCTCCGCGGAGCGCTCCTCGAGTCCGTTGCGCTCCGCAGTCGCCTGAGCCCCTTGTACGTCATCGACTGCGGTCTGTGCGGCCTGATACCGCTCGAAGGTCGTGAGTGGGTTCGGGCTCCCACCCACCGCGCCGACGACCGTCCCGCATTCGAGACACGTTTCGAGGAAGTCGCCCGCCTGCGCCTCCGCGTCGTCCATCCGCTCAGTGTCGGCTTCGTACTGGGCCGAGAGCCGTTCGGCTTGGAGGCTGAACTCGGCGGCTTGGTTCGGCTGGTTCGCCCGCTCGTACGCGGTCGCCGCCATCGAGAGCAGCTCGATCCGATCCGGCGTCCGCTCAGTCGACTCCGCCTCATCGAAGAGCCCGTCGCCGAGCGTCGCGTAGAACCGCGTCACCGCGAGGTCGGCGAGCGTCGCCTGCGTCTCCTCGTGTGACTCCAGCTCATCGATCGCGTCCTCGACGTCTTCTGCCGCGGCGAGGCTCGACTCGTAGTCGCCGGCCGCAGCCTGTTCGTACGCTCGCTCGAACGCTTCCATCGTCTCGAGTACGGCCGCGAACTCGGCGCGGTCATCGCCGCTGAGCGTTCCTACCTCCTGCGTCCGAGAGACAGCAAAGGTACGGATCGTTTCGAACTCCTCATACTCCTGATACGCTTCAGTCCCCTCCATCGCCCGGAACGTGTCAAAGTAGTCGTTGGCCGTCTCCGGGTCGTCCTGTGCGGCGGCCATCCCCGCTGCCCCGGCCGCGACCGTTGTCAGGGCGATAAGCGTGACAAGTCCGTACGCGATTGCCGTTCGCGTCGTCAGTGTGCGTGGTTTCGTCATATCAGAACACCGTCCGTGTGAGTCGCTCGCGGAGGGCGTCGTGCTCGAACAGCTGCTCGACGGCGTCGAGCAGCAACAGGGACGTGTAGCCGATTGCGACCGCGTCCGGACCACGGTCTGTAGCGCGGGTCAGCTCCCACGCGCGCTGTTGCATTTCTCTTGCGGGAGTGACCTCGGAAAGCCCGCCTCGCCGCTCCTCGATCAGCCCGTCGACCGCCTCGTAGCGCTGTTTGACCTCGCGGCGCTGTGCTCCCGACTCGGGCTCGAGGCGGCCGAGGAGTTCGCCGAGCTCGAACGTCCCTTCCCATCGAACCTGCGGGTCCGGCATATCCGAGCACGCAGCGAAGAGGTCGATGTTGCGTTTCGTCGTCATCGCCTCGGAGACCGCATCGGTAGTCCGTTCCGCGGCCGCGAGGATTGCGTCGACCGCCGCGTCGGGGGTGACGTCGCGGCCGACAAACTCGTGACCTGCGTCCGGAACCGAGTCGGCGGCGTCGAGCATGGAATCGACGACAGAGGCGTAGTACCGTGGGATCGCTCCGTCTCGCCCACCGCCGTCGGCGATGGAGCGAACATCGGCGCGGACCCGATCGATCCGGTCTCGCTGGCTCGGATCCAGCCGCCACGTGAACTGAACGTCGACATCCGCCGTTGCGGTTCCCGACTCGCGTACCTGTACCGCCGTCTCGCGTTCGTCGAACAGGCCGGTGCTATCGCTGAGACCGCTCTCGACGCGGTACTGTCCGATTGGAACCTCTTGTTCCGAGAGCGTTCCGTCGGCGTCAGTCGTGAGCGTTTTCGCATCGAACCGCTCTCTCAGGAACCCGTCGACGGGGACGATACGGAGCGGGACCGGACCCGCGGGCTCGCCGTCGATCCGAGAGATGGCTCGAAGCTGGCCGTTCCGCCGGTCGAGCGCAACGGTCGAGCTCGCCCCCTGTTGGAACCGAACACGCTGCGTCGCGTCCGCGTACCGGTCGTGAGATAGCTCGACGTCGACATCGCTGCCGTCCTCCGACGGCTCGATGATGATCGTCCCGTTCTGGTCGGTCGTTCCGACGACCCCGTTCTCAGTGCGGGCGGTGACATCTGGGAGCGGCTCGTCGTCGCTCGCGTCGACAACGGTGAGTGACGTTTCGACGGGGATAGTCAACGTCACCGCCGGGTCACTGCCGTCGACCGACTTGACTGCCGACCGCGCAGCACCGTGTCGAGCGTACAGCTCCCACGTACCGCTTCCGGGCATCTGAATCCGTTCGCGTCCGCCGCGGACAGTCACGGGGCTCTGCTCTCGTCCGTCGGGTTTTCGGTAGTGCACCGTGACATCACCGCTGAAGAGATCGGAGCCGTCGGTGACGGTGACTCTCGCGGCGAAGGGGGCATCGACGGACGCGGCGCTCTGGGAACCGAGCCACTGGTGTGTTATTCCACCGACGATCGTCCCAACGAGTACGCCACCGAGGCCGACGAAATGGATGGTCCCCATCGGACGTAGATCTGGGAGCAACACCCACAGAATCGAGAGGGCCCCGAGAGAAGCGAGCGAAAATCCGATGACGCTTATAAGACTGGTCTGCACGAGGTCAGGTGCGTCTTCGCTTCGCTTCCCGAGAACCGTGCCAGGAACCAGGCCGACCACAAGTGGGATGAGAAACGCGGGAATCAGGGGGAGAATACCGTTAAAAAGCGAGCCGCCGTCTGCACCGGCCGTATCACCCGTTTCGAGCGCGACCGACAACTCGCCGGCCGCCGGCGACAAGAGCAGGATACTTCCGCCACTCACCTCAACTCCATCAAGCGTCGATTCGTCCAACGTCAGTTCTCCGTTCTCGTCGATCCGAGCGTCGACCGCGGCGTACTGCGCGTCATCGTCGCTGCCGGCGAGAATACCGTCGACGGTGAGCCCGGCCAGCGACGGACCGAACGAGAGCGTATTCGCATCGCCGACCACGGCGTTCAGTTCGTGTGGGCCGTCGTATCTGAGAGGGTCGTCAGTGTTGTTAACGAGGACGGTCCCGTCCGTGGCATCCGTGACCCGGATCTCGACGTCGCCGGCTGGGAGCATGGATACGTCGAGGTATCCCGCGGTGGTCTCTGCGGCTGTGTCGGTGTAGCTGGTGTCCGACTCGGTGGCGACCGCGTTGACAGCGTACGACCCGTCGTCGTCAAAGAGCGGGTGCCACACTGCGAGCCCGTCGTGGGTTGACCGAAGTTCGGGTTCGATCGACGGATCGTCGATAACCGGGCCGTCGCCCGAGAGCACACGGAGGTCGAGCGTCTCTCTCGAGTCCCCGGCCGCGTCGATCAGTTCGTGGTGGTCTGCGGTGAGCTGGGTGCCGTTCTCGTGGACGGTTCCCGTCACGTTCGAGGTCCCGCTACCGTCGATGTCGAGGTCGATGTCGACCGCGTCTTCTCCCGGGAAGCCGACCGTTCTATCGGCGTCCAGGGGAACGTGGAGTGTATTGGTCGCGTTGTCGTCATCGCCTTCGCTATCGATCCACGTCGGCCTGTCAGACGCGATCTCGACCGCGTGAAGCGGTACCGATGTGCCGTTCTCAAGCTCTTCAGCCGTAGCGTTTCCACCACTCCGATCGACGGTGACGGTCACCACCGAACTCCGTAGATCGATCCCGTTGACACTCCCTTCATCAGGCTCCGTCACGTCGATATGGACCATGTCGCTCTCCGCGTTCGTTGCGTCGGCGGTGTAAATGATTCCGGGATCGGCCGGATCAGTCACCTCGACCGTGACCGTCTCCGGGTTATCAACGTCAGAAACGTTGATCACGAGGTCGCTCCCGTCGCGTTCGAGGCTATCATCGGCCGAGGCGATACCGGGCGCGAATGCGAGCGCGAGCGCGCCGACGAGGACCAACATGACGACCGCAACGGCGGTTCGGCGGGTCAGTCCGCACTCCACGCCGGCCGGTGATGCGGTTGAGCTCATCCCGGTCGATCACTCCGCGTTCTGCTCGACGTACATTTCGAGGTTATCGACGATACGGTCGAGCTCGACCTGTGAGAGCCCGCCACCGGTTCCACTGTTGCCACCGGCCAAGCTGTCTCCGAGCATCTCGAACTCGTCCCACGAGTGATCCAGTAGCGGATTCAGATCGAACCCGCCGAGCAGCAGCAGGACATCGACATCGGAGCCGCGACCACGCTTTGGCGTGAGACTCGCCTGTCCCGCCACGTCGATATCGTGTTTGCTCGTCCACTCACGGAACGCTCCGTACACCTCCGGCTCGCTGATCTCGTCGTTTTCGATCATGCTCTCGGGCGCCCGGACGATCGCGTACGCGGTGCTCGTTGTGCCGACATCCATCGGGACGTACGTGTTTTCGGCCGCCTGATCGAGCATATACTCGAGCTCGTACACCTGGCCGTTGAGATCCGTCGCCACGGCGGGTGTGAAATGGTACGCGTCCATCTGTGACGGGATAGTCACGTAATCTTTCACGTCGATCACGCTTCGAGTCTCCCGACCGGCGCCGATCATCAGATCGATCGCCGTGATGATCGCGTCGTTGATCGAGTCGTAGTGACCGCCGTTACCGTTCTCCGCCTTGTCGAGTTGGGAGTTCGATGCGAGCAACACCATGTCGGTGTTCTGTGCGTTTTCAGACGTCCGGAGTAGGCGCGAGAGCCCGCAGACGGCGTTGAAATGTCGCTGGGGCTGTTCGTAGTAGTAGGGCCACACGCCGAACGCGGTGTGGATCACACTGTCCATCCAGTCTTCGGTCGCTCCGGCGTCGTCGAGATCGATAAGTCCGGTTTTGAACTGCTCTATCGTGTACGGAATCGATCCGTTCCCGGTCCCCCCGCCGAGGGTTGCGACGTGCATGAACGCGTCCGAAGTGCCGAAATCTTTGATTCGGGAGACGATGCGGTCCAAATCCTCACGGGCGCATGCCTCACCGTTCGGAAAGAAGTTTCCGGCTCCTTGTTGTGAGCCGAATTCCAACGCGTGCGACTCCAGCGACTGCTCTCCGCTGCCGTCGTCTTGGAGCGCCCCGCGCATTCGTTCGATCGTGTTTCGCAGGTCTGCTCGGTTCGTGTTCATCACAAGTACTCGGTCGTCGATGCCGGGGTTCTCCGCTCGGTCGAAGAACTGCGATGCAATGCGGCCGCCGCCTTCTCCCGACGCGATAACGCTCCATCTCGTAAAGGTGTCCGTTTGTGCCATTGGTTAGTGTTCGTTAAGTTCGAGTCCCGCTGCGGTCATCGTTACGCTGTGCTCGCTATCGACGTCTCCCACAACGTCTCGAACGACCGAGTCCGGGACGGGTGCCGAAAGGAAGTTTCGCCTGAGCTCTGTGAAGCTCATCCCGTCGCCCGGCTCGACGTTGTATCGGAGGACGTTCGTCAGTTCGGTTTCGATCTGGTCGTGATCGTACACGACCACCTCGCCGTCGCTCCGACAGACGCCGTGACCCGCCTCGTCGCTCCAAACAGCGAGCAGACAGGCCGCATGAGTGTCCTGTACTGGGAGGTCCATCTCTGTTGAGACGTACCCGTGCTCCCCGAACGCAGATTCGAGGCGAGACCGCATATCGGGGAGGATTTCCGTCATGTCGACATCGACGTCGGCACAGAGCTGGTCGCGGAGCCCGCGCTCGGCGAACTCGACGGATATCGATCCGTTGCTGTCGACGTGCACGTCGCGCTCGACCGCTCCGAACGAGTCGTCTCCCGGATCGGCAGAGAGCTGGTGTGTGCCGCCCGGAATGTTGTTAAACGCTGCCGTTCCGGCGACTCGAGTCTCGACGGTGACCGTGTCAGCGTAGCCGCCGCCATTGAGTTCAATCGTCGCCGTACGCGGCGTCTCGCTCCCGCGTTCGTAGGCGATTTCCACGGAGAGATCATACGTTTCCACATCGCCGCGGCGCAACGCGGGGACGCCCGGCTCAAACTCTACTCCCTCGTTCCGCCGGTAGTACAGCCCAAGGAACTGATCTGCGTGTCGCATCGGGAGGTCGTCGCCGAGGACCTCACCACGCTCCGCGAGCGCCGTTTCGATCGTCTCGGCGACGTTATCATACGCTTCGACGACGGCCGCTTTGGTGCTGGCCGTCTCAATCGCGTCGCGGAGTCGACCGGCTGCGGTCTCCCACTCGGCAGTAAACGCCTCGAGGTCGTCTTTCGCCTCGAGATCGCCGACGAAGCGCTCTTCGACTGCCGCTGGCTCCGTGTAGTATCCCGGCGGGAGATCGGTCCCGCGAAGCGTCTCTGTGTGGTCTGCGAGGCGTCGCTCCATCGTCCGGATCATCTCCAGACAGACGCGCCGGAGATCCGAACGGTGACGACTCGCCTCGGAGAGATCCAACGCGGAGTCGAGGTCTGTCACAGCCGCTTCGATTCGGTCCACTTCTGCGACCGTCTCCGCGTCAACGTGTAATTCGATAGCTGCCCGTTCGACCGCGTCGACGAGGTCTCGAATCGCATCCAACTCCTCCTCGAACGAGCCGGAGAACTGGTCCCGGAGAATATCCCGCGCATCGAGGACCGACTCGACCGCCGATTCGAACGCTTCACGCTCCACTGCCGCCTCGGCGTCGGTGAGTGCAGAGTCGATAGCTCCGCCGTCGTCCGGCCGGTTCTGTCCTCGGCGCATCTCCCGCACGGTGGCAATGGCTCGCTCGATAGTGTCGGTCGTCGAGGCGCGTGCACCATCGATCACGTCGCGACACTCGGAGATCGACGCGTCCGCTCCGGGGCTTGAAACGGAGTTATCTGGTTCCGCGAGATCGACCGCCGACAGCTCACCGAGAACCCGCTCTCGGCGAGACAGTTCGCCAGAGACGAACTCGCGGAAGGTGGACCCCACCGTCTCTTTGAGCCGGCTGCTCTCGTTTGACAGCCGCTCGAACTCCTGTAAGTCGGCGTTTTTGATCCCTTTTCCGAGGTCGAACGCACCGGTTTCGCGGTTGAATGTGACGCCCTCCGTCTGGAAGTCGCTTACCGCAGACTCCAGCTGGGTGTCGATACCGGGGTCCCAGTCGGGATACGCGGTCTGTAGCTCGTTGATCTGTCGAAGCAGCGTTTGGAACTCCTCAGCGCTCGACCGCGCTTGGCTTCTGACGAACTGCTGTTCGCTCGTCCCGCTCCGGCTGATCACGCCGCGGACGTAGAGCGCGATTCCGGCGACGACGATTAGTGGGATACCGATGAGGACGAACCACGTCGCTGCCTGCGATCCCCGCCAGACGAATACGCCCGCGCCGCCGGCCGCCGCGAGGACGATCAGTGCACCGATACCGAGCGCAGTGCGTCGATTCGCATTCATACTATCACCCGAAAGAGGGATTCCGCACCGACACGGAAAACGAGGACCGCCACGCCGGCAAGGGCCAAGACGACACCGACGAGGATTGGAAGAAGCGCGACCTTCCGATCGTAGTTGACATCACGGCTCAGTTTCATCTTCTCTTTAACGCGTCTCGCCGCCATCAGTGGGACCACTGCACCCACAAGCAGTCCAACGACGACGCCCGCACCGATTGATCCGAACACGGAGAGCTGTAGCGTCGACTGTGCTCCCGAACCCGCAGCTTCCACTGCCTGGGTGTACGCGTCGGCCGACTCACTCACGCTCCCGTCGTAGTCGTTGTACTCCGCGTCAAGCTGTGCGGCGGTACCGACAGCGCCGGTGACATTTCCGCTCTGACTTTCCGATTTGAGCGTCCCCAGTAGATCCGACCGTGCGTTCATCATATTCGTGTGGTGGTCCTGTAGCGTGTGTAGCGTTTCATTTGCGTCGCCGACATCACCGGTGCCGTCTTCGAGTTCGCTCGTCGCTTGCTCCAGTTCCGCCGTCGCGTTCTCGGTCTCCGTTGCGTGGGCTTGGAACTGATCGTACAGATTGTCGAACTCGTCATCGTCCGCCTCGACGATGGTGACCTCAAGGGCGTCAAGCGCAACCCCCGACTGATTGCCAGCGACGTGCTCAGCGAAGTCGACGCGTTTCGACTCGCCGGTGAAGCGGACGTCGTACGTGTGCCCCTCGCGATCACCTTTGTCGAAGCCGTCACCGTCGGCGAGCCAGCTGCGATCGGCCGGCTCGCCGCCCTCACAGTAGCCGACCGTCAGCGTCGAATTCGCATAGACGGTGCGATCGTCGCTGTGGTAGCTCGTTGCGTCGGCACCGACGCCGCCGAAGACGACGCTGTCGTTCGCATCGACCTCGTCGCAGTACTCCGCGGCTCCGGTGGCGGTCGCCCCGCCAGTCGCGGCAACGCCGAGTCCAACGACGACGAGCAGCGAGACGATCGCACAGAGGCGGACTGTTCCGTTCATTCGAGTCGCCCTCCGATCTGTTTATTCTGGTACCAGTACGTCGCGCTGCTAGCCACGACGACACCGATCCCGAGGCCGAGCAGCACGCCACCGACCGCCAGCGACACTACCTCTTCTGTGAGGGCGTTGGCCGCCAGCGTCGACTGCGTCGCTGCGACGGCCGACTCGATCGATGCGCCTCCGTCACCGATGACGACGCCGACGAATCCGATGAGTGCGACGCCGAGAATCGCGACTCCGGCGGTCACCACACTTCCGGCGGTTCGGCTCGGCCGTCGCCTATTCATGCGAACAGCTCCTCCGTCTCCTGCTCGTAGGCGTCGGCGGCCGCGTCGATCTCGTCGAGCCGGCCAAGATCCTCTCGGCGGTACGTGAGCAGCGTCACGACCGACGCGAGATTACGGCCGCTGAGCGCGACGCCCATGTTGACCTCGTTGAGCCGACAACTCCGCTCAAGATACTCTTTTATTGTCCCGGTTTCGACGTTGTACGCGCCTGGACCGAGGTTCGCGCTCGGGGCGCGAACCAACGCGATCGCCTTTTGTGCGTCGTTCGGATCCGCCTTCGAGAGGGACTGCTTCGACGCCGAAAGCCGTGCGAGCGCCGCGCTGTCAATATCTCGCCGACCGATGTACGGCAGCAGGTATCCGGAGAGTGAACGGGTCATTGTCACCGACCGGCCGATGGCTGCATACCCCGGCCGTGACTCCTCGCCGGCGACACCGAACGATAGGGAGGTGACGATGTCGCGGACATCGATGTCGGGCGTGTCGATGCCGTCAAGCTCGCTTTCGTCGACGTTGCTCAACATCGGTCCGACGACGATATCGTGGAACGCGGCAGCGATGTACTCGTTGTACTCGCCGAAGTCGCCGCCGGCCGAGTCGAGGTACGAGATCCGTTGGTTATCGACGAGGACTATCCCGTCGACCTCCGCTTCGAGTCGATCCAACCCGTACCGCGCATTCCACGCCTGTCGGCCGGCGCTAACCTCGCCTTCCTCGTCGTCCTCGACGCCACCGCGCGTGTTCGGCAGCACGGTCACGGCGACAACCTTCGTCCGATCGTCCGTGAACTCCTTGATCCCCCGAGCAATGTGCGGGCTGATTCCACAGCCCGTTCCGCCGCCGAGTCCAACGAAGAGGAACGCGAATTGGATGGCGTCGGTGGCGGCGGGCGGCACCGCCTCGTCTTCTTCATCAGCGGAGGTGGCGGGACGCTGACCGAACTTCGTCTCAAGCACCGTCTGCAGCTCACCTGCGTGATCGGCCATTACCTCGTCGGCGTCGACCGGGTTGCGGCCGAATCCGCCAGTCACCATCTCCTCGAACCCGGGTTC
>SL_4KL_010_BRINEDRAFT_10000523_pt1 | contig 19705 bp, 18 predicted proteins | sample SodLak_010_BRINE_2_FD_10664 | JGI IMG/M metagenome (IMG submission 10664)
TCCATGCTGGCCGTGTTGGTCATCCGCTCCATGCTGGCCGTGTTGATTCTGCTGTTGGTGGTCGTGCTGGCTGTGGTTTCGGTCGGCTCTATGTTCGCCATGTCGTTCATGTGGGCCGTCGCCGTGACAGTCACTGGCCGTCCCGTTTGCCGAGTGTCTCTCGAGGTGTTCGTCGCTCGCTCGGTCGTGTGTCTGATGCTCACTGTGGTTGTGTGATTCGTTGCTGTCAGGTGTCATCTCTGCGCTGGCGATGCCGACCACGCTGGCGACTGCAAGCAGTACAACCAGCGCGAGCCCGACTCGGATGAGTGTTCGTGTCATTTCGATCTCCTCGCTTCTGTCTACAGCCGATTGGTGGATATGGGTATGGGTGTGAACACAGCCAGCAGAACGTCGTAGAACGTTTATAGATGGATTTAATCGTTTTTCAGACACCGGTTCGTTCATTGCGGCCGATTCCGGCCGCTTCAGCGTTTGTCAGCCGACCCAGCAGACAACTCGTCGCTTGGATAGATTCGATACGTCCGGCCCTGTGGTTCACGGTACAGCAATCCGCGTTTCTCGAGGTCGGTCACCGTCTGACTGATTTTGCTTTTCGAAAACGAGGCTCGGTCTCTAAGTTCAATCTGGGTCAGTCCCGGCGAGTCGACGACGGGCTGTAAGATTCGACGTTCGTCATCCGGCAACAGCTCCAACAGCTGTTTCGATGGTGTTGCATTCGACGCTTCATCTGCTTCGGCTGGGATCTCACGTCCTTGGGCTGTCTCAGTCGGCTTGCTGTCAGCCGTCCTCGAGACGGCCGCTTCTGTCGAGACGGCTGAGGATTCGGCGTTGATCTGTGAGCGCACACCGAGATATATTGCCACAATCACACCTGCGACGACAAGCGTCCCAACCAGCATCCACAAGCTGTGGTGTGTCTGGACTCCTCCACCTCCCGATCCCATGTGTCTGCCGGTCGACTGGGCCGCCTGCCAGGCACTTGCTCCACCCAGCAGGACGACAATCCCGACGACAGCCGCAACGATCCGATCCAACGTTGTTCGGTTCATGACTCTAGGTTGCGGTTACTGCCGGGGGTGCTATGAGTTGTGGTTACTGATAGGCTTCGAACTCACGACCAAACACAAGGAAGTAACCAGTGCCTATTAGCCCAATCGCTGTTGCCACCCCAAACGCGAGCGTTGGGCTCCCGGCGATGAGTTGACCACCGGCCGGATTCGGTACCCCACCGTACAGTGCACCACCGATAGCACCGCTCGGGATGACGACCGTGTTCCGCAAAAAATAGTATGAACCAGTCACGCGGCCGCCAGTGTCTTTTTCGGCCGGCCCGACAATCAGGGCTTTGTGCGCAGGCAGGCCGGCAAACCGGACTCCCGAAAAGGCAAACAGGACAACGAGCGCGGTCGCGCTGGCCGGCGCGCTGATAAGCAGGATCGGAAAGATGGCATACACCCCAAAGCCGGCGGCGACGACGGGTTTGAGCCCCACTCGCTCGGCGATTGCTGCCGACGGGGCCATCACCATCAGTGCGACCAGCATCTCGATGCCCAACAAGAGTCCAAAGAAGGCCGCCGGCGAAAGACCAGCCGTTCCGACGACCGGCAGCGGCACCTCGAGGCCAACCTGTAGGAAGTCGGTGACGACGATAATAAAAAAGACGTACACCATCCCGTTGGCGAATCGAACCAGTGTATCACCGATCAAAAGCGGCCGGAGTGTGGGCGGCAGACTCCGAAGATCCGAACGAATCTGTGCGAGGCCGCTGAACGACTTACCGAATGAATCGCCGCTGGCGTCGTAGTAACGGTGTTGGACGGCGGTCGCCACCGCACCGAAGACGACCGCAACCGCGATCACATACCGGAAGCTCACCTCGAAAGACGGATGCAGCGTGAGCAGGCCTGCTGCCAAGACGGGCCCGAGCAGAAACGCACTCCGGCGAAAGGTTTCTGTGCTGGCAAAGCCGCGAGCCAGCCGCTCGAGTTCGACGCTCTGTTTGACGATTGCGTAGGTCGCTCCGAGTCCGAAAGATTTCCAGGCCTGGGCAAACACGAGGCCGACAAACACCCAGATCCACGGCTGGATGGCCACGCCCGCGACGGTGATCGTACCGAAAAACGGCCCAACAAACCAGATCACAAATCCGAGCGTTGAGAGCACGCCGAACAGCGTCAGGGCGTATCTCGAGCCAATACGATCCGAGACTGCACCCCCAGGGTACGGATAGACCGCACTGATCAGGTTTCCAAACGTCCCAAACACGCCAATGACGAACGCACTAGCCCCCAACACATTCAGATACTCCGGTAGAAACCGCGTCGTCATCTGAAACCCCAACGAGAAGCCGAACATCGCTACCGACAACACAAGCACGTCGCCTCTGAGTGCGAGAAACTGCCGGTACCCCTCGAGCGGGCTGGTGTTGGTGTCGGCCATACGACACCGTCTCGTCCAGTCATCAAAATCCCACCGACCCATCGTCTTGTTCGCCCCGACCGAACTCCTAAAGACCGGGCCGTCCTTCATTTGAGTCAATGACGATCTCGCTTGGCACTGCGAGTGCGGCTCCCGGTGAGTTTGATGTGGGTCGACTCGCGGTCGGCCAAACCCGTAACGGAACCAGTGTCGAACTCCCGGTAGCGGTGATCAACGGTGCCGAACCAGGCAAGCGGCTCTACATGCAAGCAGTCAGCGACGGCGACGAACTCAATGGGCTGGGCGTGATCCGTCGGGTTGTTCCCCAACTTGATCCCGCAGAACTTTCGGGGTCGGTGCTGGTCGTCGGTATTGTTAATTACTATGGCTTTCAGGTGGGCGAACACCGCAACCCAATAGATGACCGCAAACTCAACCGAACGTTTCCGGGCGACGAAACCGGCAGTTCCAGCGAGCGTATTACTGCCGCCGTTTTCAACGCCGCCCAAAGCGCCGACCTGATTTTGGATCTCCACCAGGGTTCGACCAGCCGAATGATCGACGAGGTTCGAGTGCGGTGTGGTCGGCGACATTCAATGCACAGTGAGTGTCTTCGGTTGGCCAAAGTCTTCGATTGCGGCTATGTGCTCGACCAGAAAGGCCCAGAGGGACAACTGGCTCGAGTCGGCCCTGATGAGGGCATTCCGACAATTGATCCCGAACTCGGCGGCGCAGTCGGGTTTAATGAATCGAGCATCCAACAGGGTGTCGACGGCGTTTTTAATGTGCTCAGAGCGTACGACTTTTTGGAGGGAACACCGACACGCAACCGTCAGACACGTGCCAAACGGTTCGATCAGTATGGCTCGCCCGTTGGCGGTATTGTCGAGTATCAGGTCGATCTTGGCGCACGGGTCTCGACCGGCCAGACGCTGTTTACGATCACCGATGCGTTCGGCCAAACTAAAGCCAGCGTTTCGGCCGACAACAACGGCATTTTCTGGCGGTCTCGCCGCCTGCCGCAGGTCGCCAGCGGTGAGTATGTTTGTTCGGTCGGGACGAACGTAGACAGCTACTGACCTGCTACCAGATCGTCCGGATGAGGCCAACTGCGGCGGCGACCACGGCCAGATGGTACAGAAACGTCGAACTCCAGACAAAAAAGACGAGTCGCCCGACTGGATAGTACGCAACCGCTGCCGGAATCGTGATCAGCCCACGGATGTAGGGGACGAGATTCGTCACGAAGACTCCGATCCCGCCGTAGTTGTCAAACCAGTGTTCGACCTGATCGAGCCGTTTTTGTGGCACCGAAAACCGCGGCGAAGAGTTCACATACGAGACGCCGCCGCGTTTGGCCCCGTAGTAGATGACCAACTGGCCGCCAACGTAGCCACCCGACGAGACGAGCGCAATCCACGCCAGTTCGACACCACTGGCAGAAATCGCCAGCACATATCCTGGCAGAAAGATGGTCGTCGGCAGGGGTTTGCCGATCAGTGCACCTTTCAGCACGAAAAACACGAACAGCGCGGGGAGTCCGATAATCAAGAGCCATCGAAACGCTAGGTCAATGACACCCTCGATCATCACTCTGAGTTCGTTGTTCGGGTTGTAGACATAAATACAACCGCACTCACTGGGGGCTACCGTTCTGGATGGACTGGCGCGTCAAACCCACCGCGAACCAGCGGCTTGGCGATATGCCGACGCGCAAGCGGCGGCACCTCATACCAGCCACGCTCGAGGTCGCGCACAACGAGGCGTTCGCGTTTTCCAGGGGCCGCTGTATCACAGTCTCGACACCGATACCCCTGATTTCGGCCGGCGGATTTCATGCGTCGCCCACAGTCGGGACACTCGGGTGTCACCTGTTCGGTTCGGTTCAGTTCCCGGACAGCGAACTTTTCGAGTTTGATTGTCCCGTCAGTGTGTTCGCCACACACTGTCAGCCGGTCGCCAACTCGCAGGGCCCGAATGTGCTGGCGGAACCGCTTGGTTGGCTCAAACGCAACACAGTCGACGGTAGCTCCGGTTTCGGGGGCTGTCAGTTCATAGAATACGTGGCCGCCTGCTCGCGTTTCGGGCGGCATCGAAACCACGCCGTCGACTCGGTAGCCTGCGGCCGCTCGAAGCGAGCCAATCGACCCATTGGCGAGATGGCTGTCGGTTCCCTGGTTTGTCAGAAACGTCGCCTGCGTCTCGACCGATTCGGTGTCGTCGCTTGCGGCGATCTCGTTGGCCACGTGCTCGACAGCAGTCGCGTCGTCGCCTCGAATACCATACAGAATCGGCCCCGGTGCGTTTGGGACACAGACTGCCGAACCAGCCTCTCGGTCGACGGTATCCCAGACGGTCGGATACTCACTGTCAGCGGCCGCAAACACAGCCTCGAGATCGACGCGTCGGGGCGTTCCACACCGCTCGAACCGCCGGTAGGCGATTCGTTCGTACGTCCAGTCTTCGAAGGCCGCCCATGCGCCGACCGCCGCCAGCGCGCCGATCCGGCCGCGACCCGTTATTTCGCAGCCCTCGGCTGCCCAACCGCGGTGCCGATAACCGGCAGTTTCGATTCTCTCGAGCGTCTCTGAGAGGCGATGTTTGTGGCGAAGCGCCCGTCGAGAATGCTCACAGACTACTTCAGGAACGTCGTCCGGATCGCCCGGCGCAACGACAAGCCCTGGGCTCGTCTGTGCGTCCGTTTCGATAGCCAGCGACTCGAGTTCATCGCAGGCCAGTCGGAAGGCCTCAGCTGCCGACACTGAGGTATGAACCGCGAGTGCGGCGTTTCCTCGTGTTTTGTGTTCGACCGCGGGATTGAGCCGAATCAAACACAGGCGTTTGACGCTCCCGGCGGTGGCCTCGAGCCGCTCGGCAAGCCGGGTTGCGAGGTAGGTCGTACACATCCCCTCGCGGCGCGAATCGGTATCATCGAGGCCGATAACTGCCATTGGCTGGCCTACTCAATCAGCGGGAAAACCAGTTTCGCCTCGCGTTGGCTTTCGAGTGGGCAAAACGCTGTTCTGTTAGGCCGTCTGTTAGGCCGTCTGTTAGGCCGTCTGTTCGGCTGCGACTGCGATTCCGATCGTCACTTCGGTGTCTTCGATCTCCCAGTCTTCGATGAGGTCGTCTGCGGCCGCAGGGTCGTCGACGAACGCGGCGGCCCGAACCTCTTGGGCGATGAGCTCGCGGTGGTCGTCGACGAACGCCTCGATTCGCCCATCGCCGACGGTGAGGCCGACACGGATTTCGGCTTCAACGTCGAGGTCTAGCTGCTTGCGCATTTCTTGGATTCGCCGGATTATATCTCGCGCATATCCCTCGGATTCCAACTCCGCGGTGAGTTCGGTATCGACATACACTGTCCCGCCGTCGAAGGCTGTCCCGGAGACGTCTTCGGGCGGCTCGCTGTGGTATTCGACCATGCTGTCGTCCAACTCGATGGTCTCGCCGTCGATTTCGATGCCACTCTCGACGGTCTCGCGGGCCGCACCATCGACTGCGTTCATGACTTTTTGGGCGTCGGCTCCGAACGCAGGGCCGATTTCTCCCATCTGTGGGTCGGCAAACTCCTCGAGTTCATCGAAGCGTTCGACCACCTGAATCTCACGTGCGTTGATACGTTCGGCAAGCAGCTCCGAGAGCCCTTCGACCGCACTGGCCACTGCCTCGTCGTTGGTTTCGATGACACTTCTCGAGACGGGCCACCGGAGCTTGCGACCGCCGCGCTGGCGGGCGTTGGCTGCAGCCTCCTCGATTTCTCGCAAGATGGCCATATCGCGCTCTAGGTCGGGATTGTGTCGCTTTTCGTCGACTTCGGGCCACTCGAGTGCGTGGACGGTCGTCTCGCTGCCGTCGAGAATCTGGTACATCCGTTCGGCCATATAGGGGGTAAACGGCGCGAGTAGCCGGATAACTTCGTTTTGAACCGTGGCGAGCGTGGCGTACGCTCCGAGTTTCGAGGCCGAATCGCTGTCGTCCCACATGCGCTCGCGGGTCGCTTTGACATAAAACCGCGAGACGTCTTCGGTGACGAACTCGAGGACGGCATTGAGCGCATCGTGAACGCGGTACTCGGCCCATGCTTCGGTCGCCTCGGCTTTGACAGCCTGGAGTCTCGAGAGCACCCACTCGTCGACGACGGTGAGTTCGCCCTCAGAGAGATCAGGGTTGGCTGGGTCGTAGCCGTCGAGATCCATATACGTCAGTGGGAACCGAAAGACGTTCCAAATAATGTTCAGCCGACCGACCATGCTGCCGAGGCCGTCCCAGTCGAACGACAGATCGACGCCCTGTTGATCGTGGCTCAACAGGTAAGCCCGCAGTGGGTCTCGGCCCGCCCGCTCGATGGCTTCCTCAGGAGTGACGATGTTGCCGACCGATTTTGACATTTTGCGGCCGTCTTTGTCGTTGGCAAAGCCGTGCATGAGGACTTCTTTGTAGGGACTTTCGCCGAACGCCGCTGTGCCCATCCCGAGTTGTGACCAGAACCACCCACGGGTCTGGTCGTGGGCCTCGATAATGAGGTCAGCAGGCCACAGCTCGTCGAACTCCTCGGTTTCGCCGGGATACCCAAGGGTGGCCCACGTTGCGACCGACGAATCCAACCAGACGTCGAAGACGTCCTCGATGCGGCGGTAGGTAGTGCCGTCTTCGGTAATGGTGAGTTCGTCGACTGTCGGTCGGTGAAGATCGATCTCGTCGGGATCAACGTCCTGGTCGGCGCGTTCGGCCAGTTCTTCGCGGCTGCCGATGACGATCATCTCGTCGTCGAGACTCCCCGATGTGCTGTCTGCATCCGCTGGAACCCAGATCGGAATCGGAATCCCCCAGTAGCGCTGTCGCGAAACGTTCCAGTCAGGGGCGTTTTCGATGAAATCACGGAAGCGGTTATCGCGGGCCCACTGTGGGTGCCACTCGGCGTCAGTGATGTTCTCGAGGAGTTCGTCTTTGATATCCGTAATCGAAATGAACCACTGGTCAGTCGTGAGCTGGATAATGTCGGTATCACACCGCCAACAGTGGCCATAGGAGTGGTCGTACGTCTCTGCTGCAAGCAGTGCGCCGTTGGCCTCGAGATCATCGGTAATCTCGTCGTTGACATCTCGGACGAACTGGCCGGCGTATTTGCCACCCGCCTCAGTGAACGTACCGTCGCTGGCGACCGGACAAAACGCCTCGAGTCCGAGTTCCTGGCCGCGGTGGAAGTCCTCTTCACCATGACCCGGCGCGGAGTGAACCAATCCGGTGCGGTCGGCCTCGACAAACTCGGCCGTATAGACTTCACCGGCTCCTTCGAAGCTCGGATGCTCGGGGACTTCCTCGGCCAGTGGGTGGTCGTAGGCCCAGCCGACGAGTTCGTCGCCGGTGAGTTCGGCCTCGATTGTGTAGTCGTCGTACCGCCCGCGGCCGAGTACGTCATCGACACACTCTGCGGCGATGTAGAGGACGTCCTCGTCGCCGTTTTTCGTGGCTCGAACCTTGTTGTATGCTAGCTCCTCGCCAACGCCGACAAACGTGTTTGCGGGGATCGTCCACGGCGTGGTCGTCCAGATAACCAGACTGCCCTCGCGGTCGGCCAGTGGGAACTTCACGTAGATCGACGGGTCTTCGAGTTGGTCGTACTCGACTTCGTTGTTCGCCAGGCCGGTTTCACACCGCGGACACTGGCTGATAGAACGTTTGCCCTGCTCGACGAGTCCGCGTTCGGCGACCTGTTTGAAGCCGTGCCAGGCGGCTTCCATATACTCAGGCGAAATGGTCTCATAGGGGTCGTCCCAGTCGAACCATGCACCAATCGACTGGAAGTCTTCGTCCATTGCCGCGCGGTTTTCGACGGCGAACGTTTTGCACTCCTCGATGAAGGCGTCCATTCCGTAGTCTTCGATATCCTGTTTGTTCTCGAAGCCGAGTTGCTCTTCGACTTTGACCTCGATCGGCAGGCCGTGCATATCGTAGCCTGGCCGGTCGGTGACCTGGTGGCCAGTCATTCGCTTTTGACGGATGACGGCGTCTTTCAGCGTTTTGTTCCAGGCCGTTCCGAGATGCATTTGCCCGGAGGTATAGGGTGGGCCGTCGACGAAAAAGAAGGTCGGATCCTCGGCGTGGGCCTCCTTTGTTGCCTCGTATGCGTTGTGTTCGTCCCAGTAGTCTTCGACCGACGCTTCAACATCGGCAGGCGAGTACTGGTCGGTAACATCGTCCATACTCCACAGGAGTTTACCGGTGTATATCAAAACGGTGGTCCTGCGGCGAGCGTCTCGATCAAACTGGCCCGAAGAAAAACTGCGTTCGGTCGCTATTCAGCCGCGTCTTCGAACTCGTCGTTTTCATCTTCATCGCCTTCATCGTCGTCGGCTGGGTTGTCCTCGGCCGTCTCTTCGACCCACTCATCGTAGCTGTCTTGGTCTACGATTTCAATGGTGAAATACATATTCGAGTGGGCAAGCCCACAGTACTCCGAACAGTACCCCTGGTATTCGCCCTGCTGTTCGACTTCAGTTTTGATGAATGTCGTCTGATCAGGGATGGCGTCCATCTTCAGGCCGAGTTCAGGTACGTGAAAGCCGTGTATCACATCGGCCGCATCTATCTGAAAGTATAGATCCTGGTCTTCTGGGAGCACCACCGTTGGGCCTTCACCGGAGCCATCAAGCTCGATGTTTTCTTCGGGATACGTCATCGTCCACCCCCACTGGTAGGCTTCGGCCTGCACGAGCACGTCACCCTCTTCGGGTTCAACATCGGTTTCGTCCCCGGTGAACGTGACGTTCGGATCGGCCATCACCCCATAGGAGGCTACCCCAACAAACAGTAGAATAAGCGCTGTTGCAACCGTCCAGGTAATCTCGAGGCGTCGGTTCTCTTTGGTCGGTTTCGGCTCGTCGTTGTCCTTGAACTTGAGGACGGCGTAGATAAGAATAACTTCGACCAACAGCGTGATCGGGATTGCGATATACAGCAGTTTGTCGTTCAACTCATAAATCAAGTCGGCTGACGTCGACTGCGCGGCAACTGGCTGGGCCAAAAGCACCAGTGTGGCCGCCGACAGCAGCGAAGCGAGTGCGAAACGCTTGGCATTCATGCTACTCACCGTTTGGTATGGCCGTCGTAAATACCTGCTGACTTCAGGGTTCTGCTTGAGTGTCAGGTCGCCTTTGTTTGGGGCTCCTGCGGCCAACGACCGAAACGCGGGTCCTATATACATCGATCACTACTGTACTAGTAGTGACTTCGAGTACCCGATCACCGGATCGGTTCCCGGGCCTGCTGGCAGCGACCGCGATGGGTGTGTACCTACTGTTAGTTGTCGGCGTTGCCACCGCCCTCACTGATGCTGCGGCAGCCTGTACGGCCTGGCCGGCCTGTGGTGATGGCTGGTCGCTGCCAGCCACGACTGACGGCTGGATCGCCTTTGGTCATCGCATTGCGGCCCTGTTCGTCGGCCTCGGTGTGTTCGCAACCACGCTTTTGGCCTGGCGAACTAACGCGAGCCGGCGGGTCAAATACGCCCTCTCGCTTGCGCTTGTTCTGTTTCCGGCACAGGCTGGCGTCGGTGCAGTTGTTGCGGTCACCGGCGGCACCCAGACCACCTCGATGGTTCATCTTCCCGCTGGTGTTGTGATTTTCATCTCGTTAATCGCCGCGTTGGCCTGGTGGTTAGAGGCCGAAACCGGCGCTCCCAACGACGCCCCAAGCGGGCCGCTCGAGCCCTCGGAACCACTTGATCCGACCGAGCGGCCAGCGATTCCAACCGATCCAGCCGAACGCGCCAAAGCCACACTGTTTGCGTACTTCCGACTAATGAAACCACGGCTGATGTGGTTGCTGTGTCTGGTTGCCGCCGCGGCGATGGCGCTTGCCGGCGGACCTGGCCTGACGACCTACACGGTCGCCGCGACACTGGTCGCCGGTTCGCTGGCAATCGGTGCTTCGGGGACGTTCAATCATATTCTCGAACGCGACGTCGACCGTCGGATGGCCCGAACCAGCGACCGCCCACTTGCGACTGACCTGGTTCCTGTTCGAAACGCCGCTGCCTTCGGATTCGTTCTGACTCTCGCCTCTGTCGGGTTGTTTTGGACGATCAACTGGCTGGCTGCCCTGCTGGGATTGCTCGCTATCGTCTTTTATAGCATCATCTATACGCTGATTCTCAAGCCCAATACGGTTCAAAACACCGTCCTCGGTGGCGCGGCGGGCGCACTTCCCGCCCTCATCGGCTGGGCGGCGGTCACCGGCGAAATCGGGCTTGGGGGGCTGTTGTTGGCGACGTTCATCTTTCTGTGGACGCCCGCACACTTCTATAACCTCGCGTTGGCCTACAAGGACGATTACGCCCGCGGCGGGTTCCCGATGATGCCCGTTGTCCACGGCGAGACTGCCACTCGCCGACACATTCTGTGGTATCTGGGAGCAACCCTGCTTGCCGGTGCAGCACTTGCGGCCAGCGGCACTCTCGGCTGGCTGTATGTGTTGACGGGCGTCGTCTTCGGTGGCATCTTCCTGTGGCTGGTCGTTGATCTCCACTACAAACAGACTGAGGCGGCTGCCTTCCGGTCGTTCCACGCCTCGAACGCCTATCTCGGCTTCGTGTTACTGGCGATTGTCGTCGAAGGCCTCGCGCTGTGAGTGGACAGTGACCTATGAGCGAACAACGAACTGGCCTCTCGATTCCGATCCCGGCTGACCGACGACTCTACTGGGGGCTGTTTTTGAATACGCAACTGGTCGCCCTCGGACTGTATACGCTGTTGACGCCCGCGAGTCTGTCGTCGCTCCGACTCATTGCCTTCGGCTTTATTTGGCTCAACGTCTCGGCGTGGGTAGTTACCAACCGTCGGCCGGCCCAAGCTACTCGGTCGCTCAAGCGGCGCGCAGGGCTCATCGCCAGCGGCTACTTTGGACTCCTGTTGTTTGCAGGCGGCATCGTCGGCTTCGGCATTGGCGATGCAGCGACCGGCTTTCGGATCGCGCCGCTGCCGTTTGGTTTTGGCCCGGCAGTGCTCTACAGCGGCGAACTGATCACGATCAACCTGCTGCCAATCTATCTGATCGGCTACGGCGCACTGGCGTATCTGGTGTACGTGACAGTGATTGATGCCGCAGGCTCGGCGGCCGCCGGCGTTATCGGGCTGTTTTCCTGTGTGTCGTGTTCGTGGCCAATTATCGCCTCGCTGGTTTCGGGACTGATCGGTGGCGGCTCGCTGTTGACTGCCTCGGCACTCCAGATTTCCTACACCGTCTCGACTGCCGTGTTCATCTTGACCGCAGCGCTGCTGTATTTCAGACCCGACGACTGGCTCGCCCAGTTCAGCCGCCGGTAGCCATCTTTTATATCTCGCTGTCAAATGTGTGAGTGTGACTACTGTCGAAATCATCTACTGTGTTCCCTGCGGGATGGCCAATCGTGCGCTCGCTGTCCAGGAGGCGCTTGTCAGACAGTTCGACGACAAACTCGAGCGCTGTTCGCTCGTGATGGGCGAACACGGCATCTTCGTTGTTCGTATCAACGGCGAACTGGTTTTTGACAAAGAAGACGACAGCTTCGATATCGAAGAGATTGTTCGCCGCGTTCGGCCACACCTTCGGTAACTCTTTTGAAACTGCAGCGATCAGTGCCCCCAGCGTCGGCCGTCCTCGTTGAACCGGGCCTCAGTAATCCGGTCGTGTTGGTCGCTCGACAGTGAGATGTCGGCTGCGCCTGCGTTTTCCTCGAGCTGTTCGACTGTTCGTGCACCGATTATCGGCACACAGGTGAACGCCTTTTGATCCATCAGCCAGCGTAGCGACACCTGGGCTGGTGTGGCATCGAGTTCGTCTGCAATCGCCCGGATTTCCTCGAGCACCTTCCAGCCACGTTCGGAGAGATAAAACCGCTCGAATCGCTCGTCGAAACTGCCGCGCGAGCCGTCGGGTGCCCGAACTGATTTCGGATCGTCAGGATCTGTGCGTTCGTACTTGCCCGTCAGAAAGCCGCCAGCCAACGGCGAGTACGGACAGACTGCCAGATCCTGGTCGGCGGCAACCGAGAGATACTCCTCGACGTCTTTGTAGTAGCCCGCATGAAACAGCGGCTGGACGACATCGAACCGCTGGTAGTCGTTGACATCGGCCTTCCAGAGGGCCTTGGTCAACTGCCAGGCGGCCATTGTCGAGGCTCCCAGATAGTTGACTTTCCCCTCCGTGAGGAGTTGGTCGAGCGTCGAAAGCGTCTCTTCGATTGGGGTGTGTTCGTCCCAGCGGTGGATGTAGTACAGATCCAGGTAGTCCGTTCCGAGGTTCTCGAGGGTTTTGTCGATCTGGTTGCGGATGTGGGTTCGCGAGAGCCCCGAGCCGTTGGGATTATCGCTGTCGTACTCGAAATACACTTTTGAGGTAATAACGTACTTCTGTCGGTCACGACTCTCGAGCCAACTTCCGATGTAGGATTCGCTGGTGCCGTTGGGATCACCGTAGATGTTCGCACAGTCAATGAAATTGCCGCCGAGGTCGGCAAACGCATCGAGCAGTTCGTGGGCTTCGGCTTCGTCAGTCTCGAGGACGCCGCCGGTTTTGCGTCCGAACCGCCAGGTGCCAAAGCAGAGTTCAGAGACACGAGTGCCGCTCGCGCCGAGTTGTCGGTACTCCATACGAAGCGACGAACAGACAACGACAAAAACCTACGGCTTGGATTCACAGGAAGACTGCAAGGCTGACAGTCAGCCCCACGGCAATAACAATGACTATCAGCATGATGATGCCGACAGTCGACAGCAGCCCTCGACGATCCATCAGGCTGTTATTTATGTTCAAGCAGTATAGCTGGTTCGGCTCTCGGAGTCTCGAAACAGAAATCTTAGGCCGAAACCCCTCCGAGCATGCGTATGAACAAGGCTGTCGTCGCCACTGGACTTCGAAAAACCTACGCCGAGACCGTTGCACTCGACGGCGTCGGTCTGACGGTGGCCGAAGGCGAGGTCTTCGGTCTGATCGGGCCGAACGGTGCCGGCAAAACCACGCTTATTCGTGCGCTGACCGGCACCACTCCACTCGAGGGCGAAATCTCGATTTTTGGATGCGAGCCAACCGCAGTCGACAGCGACAGGGTCGGCCTGCTTCCGCAGTCGTTTTCGCCACCGGCTCGGCTTACTGCCCGCGAGTTGATTGAGTACTACGGTGGACTGTACGAAACCGCTCGCCCAACCGACGACATACTGGAGGATGTTGGACTCACTGCGGCGGCCGACAGCTGGTATGAAACGCTCTCAGGTGGCCAACAGCGTCGCGTCTGTGTCGGCACCGCGCTGGTCAATGACCCTGATCTGTTGTTTTTGGACGAACCGACAACCGGCATTGATCCTGCGGGCCGGCGCTCACTGTGGGAGCTACTCGAGTCGCTTTCGGCTGGCGGGACGACTGTCGTGCTCACCAGCCACTCGATGGCTGAAGTCCAGCGACTCTCCGATCGGGTTGGACTGCTCGAGAGCGGCCAGTTGGTTGCGGTCGGCACCCCTGCTGAACTAATTGCTGCCCACGGCGGCGACAGTCGCCTGGAGATCGCCACTGAAGCCAACGAGACAGCGGCCACAGCACTCACCGAGGCCGGCTTTGCCGTCCGAACCACTCCGAGTCGCATCATCGTTGACGGTGTCTCGCCGGTCGAAATCGGCCACGCAGTCGAGGTGCTTTCGACGGCGGGTATTGCCTATGATTCGTTGCAGTGGACCGAACCCAGCCTCGAGGACGTCTATTTGCAGCTCACCGGCGAACGCTTCAGAGAGCCACTGCGGGCCGCCTCGAGTGCGGCTGGTGAGGAGACTGACTCACTCGAACAAACCCTAGCAGTCGGAGGCGACCAATGAGCCGCAGTCGGCGGATTCGTGCGGAAGCCATCGCCGCGTGGCACTCGTTTTTACGCCGGAAAACTGCGGTCTTCTTTACGTTCTTTTTCCCGGTTATCCTCGTTGTCATCTTCGGGGCGCTGGTTCGAACCCAACCAACAGAAGGCGGGCTGTTTGCCGAACCAGCAGCCTACTACATTCCCGGGTATCTGGCGACGGTTGTGTTGTTTACACCGCTTTCTCGAGTCGGCAGCGAAATCGCTCGCCACCGCGATGACAACCGCTTCGAGAAACTGGCAACCACCCCGCTGAGCCGAACCGAGTGGCTTGTCGCCCACACGCTGGTCAACACCGTTATTATCGGCCTGGCGAGTCTGCTTATTTTCGGGCTCGTGTTGTTGCTGACGGATGCAACGGTTCCGGTCTCCGCAGAGTTAGCGATGCTCGTACCCTTCGTGGTGCTGGCAGTCGTCCTGTTTTGTGGCTTTGGCGCACTCCTCGGACGGCTGGCCGACTCCCAAGACGGCGTGATTGCGGCGAGCAACACCATCGCCTTGCCGCTTTTGTTTCTGTCGGATACGTTTATCACTCTCGAGCAGTTGCCGGGCTGGTTTGGGCCGTTGGTCGAACTCTCACCGCTGACGTACTTCGCACGTGGTGTCCGGGCACTCACCTACGAGCCGGCGGCTGGCGAGCCGTATCTTGGGAATCTGTTGGTTCTTGGGGGGCTTGCAGCCGTCTTTCTCGTTGCGGGTGCCTACGCAATTCCTCGAACTGACTGAATGTTGCTGTTGACTGTTCTGTTCCGACTGAGTGTTTGTGGTACTGACCGCTCCGGTGATTTTTGTACAGAGAGCCATTGGTATGTTATGCCATGACTGACCAACCACCAGTCCCACTCGAGGAACTCCTCTCGCGGAGTCGGCTCACCCAACTCAATGTTATCTCGTTGCTTCTACAGGCCGGCCACGCCCTCGAACGCGGCAATGAACAACGTGCGTTGCTACTGTTTGGGGCCGCGCTTGTCGCGCCCAAATACAGCAGTATCTCGTATCTCATCCAGGGTGTTCTTACCGTAACCGACCTCCAACAGAAACTGCACGCTGGGTGAGCGCCTGCTGTCGCCGTCCGTTTCGAACACTTTCAGACACCTCGAGGAACGCCGAGGCTCTCGAGAACACCATCGCAGCGTTGCTGGGCGAAACCCTGGTTACTCTGCCAACTCCGTCCGCAACAACTCGTTGACACTGCCTGGATCTGCCGACCCCTTCGATTTCTGCATTACTTGTCCAACCAGGAAGTTCAGCGCGCCGCCTTCGCCGTTGTGGTAGTCTTCGACTGCCTCGGGGTTTTCCTCGATAGCCTCGAGCACAAAGCCCTCGATTTCGCCATCGTCGGCTTTGCCCAACCCCTCGCGGTCGATAATCGTCTCGGGATCATCGCCCGAATCGAGCATCTCACGGAGGACGACCTCCTCGGCGTTTTTGACCGTCACCTCGTCGCTGTCGACCAGGCCGATCAGACGCTGGAACTCCTCGAGTCGGCTTTCAACATCGGTAATCTCCATATCTCGATAGTTGAGTTCGCCCAGCAGGTTGTCTGCGACCCAGGTTGCGGCCAACTCAGCATCGAAGCGTTCGGCGACCGCCTCAAAGAAGTCTGCTACTTCCTTGGTTGAGGTGAGCTTCGAGGCTGATTCTGCATCGAGACCGAACGCGGTTTTGAATCGCTCGCGGCGAGCATCAGGGAGCTCTGGAATCGGGATTTCGTCTTTCCAATGTGAGACTTCCAGCGGTGGCAGATCGGCCTCCCGGAAGTACCGGTAGTCTGCCTCTGATTCTTTCGAGCGCATCGAGACAGTAATCCCTCGAGATTCATCCCAGTGGCGGGTTTCGGTTTCGATTTCTCGACCGCGTCTGACGGCGTTTTTCTGCCGGGTGACCTCGTAGGCGAGGGCTTTCTCGGCTCCTTTGTGACTCGAGATGTTTTTGACCTCCGTACGGTTGGCATCTGCCAGCACCGCCTCGGAAATCGAGCCGTCGTCTTCGACCTCGTCGCTTTCGACCAGCGAGATATTGGCATCAACCCGGAGACTGCCGTCGCGGGTGGCATCGAACACACCAAGATACTCGAGGACGTCCTCGAGTTTCGCAAGGAACGCCCGCGTTTCGGCCGGCGAGCGGAAATCCGGTTCGGTGACGATCTCGACCAGCGGCGTCCCGGCGCGGTTGTAGTTGATTAGCGTCGCCTCGGCAGTGTCGATGTTGCCACCTTTGTGCTGGAGGCTGCCGGGGTCTTCTTCGAGATGCGCACGGGTGATGCCGATCTTGCGGGTCTGGTCTTCGACCGAAATCTCGAGGCTTCCCTGCTGGCAGATCGGGGCGTCATACTGGGTCAACTGGAAGTTTTTGGGCAGATCGGGGTAGTAGTAGTTTTTCCGGTGGAAGGTGGTTCGTTCGGGAATCGCTGCGTCGAGTGCTTTGCCGATCTTGACGGCGGCTTCGACAGCGCCCTCGTTGAGAACGGGCAGCGCGCCGGGCAGTCCTAGACAGACTGGACACGTTCGGGTGTTTGGCGCTTCGTCCTCGCCAGCAGTGGTCGAACAGCCACAGAAAATCTTGGTCGACGTCTCGAGTTGGACGTGGACCTCGAGTCCGATGACAACCTCGTACTCGTGGGTTTCGACGGCTTTGGCAGTCATTACCCGCGTTTTACCGCCCGCTGGCTAAAGACTAACGGAGCAGGTGGCTCACACGGCCTCGAGTCCATCGTCGGTAGTGTTCTTGCGTTGATCGGCTTCCGGGCGGCTGGTTTCGGCACACACTGCCTGCGGTGTTGACGTAACGCTTACCCCAAGTGACTCCCAAAGGCCGCTATGACTGACGACGCCGACCGATCTCATGAGTTTTCACGTGGTCAGGGGATCGACGACGAGTATGCGGAGTTTACCCTCGACCCCGAGGCGCTCACTGGTGATCCATCACAGATCGATCCGGTCGACTCACACGCGCTGGCGGATCTGTTGGACGAACACAACATTTCGTCGGATCAAGTCGATGTCGCCGAACTCATCGAGGTGGGCCTTTCGTATATGGGAATCCACCGGTTTGAGGAGGCTACCGAAGCCTTCGAGCGGGCCGCCCGGTTTGCCGACGAGGACTCACTGGAAGCCCAAGAAGCCTGGGTGAACAAAGGCGCAGCCCACGGCCAACTCGAGGAGTACGACCAGGCCATCGGTTCGTATCAGGAAGCACTACGGATCGACGACGACTCAGAACACGCCGCCAGCGCCGAGACAAACCTCGCCTACGCACTCTGGGAGTACGGTCGAACCGAAGAGGCACTCGAACACGCTGAACGTGCCGTCGAGATCGACCCGCGATTCCCACAGGCGTGGTACAATCGCGGCTTTTTCCTCTCGGAACGCGGGCTGTATGAGGATGCGGTCAACGCCTTTGATAATGCTCTCCGGTTGGGAATGCGGAACGCCGACATTCTCGAACAAAAGGCAATGGCACTCGAGGAACTCGGCGAACAGGAAGCTGCCCAAGCAGCAATCGAGCAGGCTGATGAACTCCGTGCGGCGGCCGAAGAGGAACTCCGCGAGGAGTTCTAATGTTGCTCCGCGAACGCGAGACGCCCGAAGGCCTGCTCGTTTCGGTATGCGACCGCGAGTGTCTCGGCGAAACGTACGTTGACAAACCGGTCACCCTCGAGGTCACCGAAGCGTTCTACGGCGGCCAAGAGGCCTCCGAGGCCGACGCCCAAGCGGTTGTTGAGGGCCTCAAGCGGGCCGATGTTGCCAACATCGTCGGCGAGCAGGCGGTTGGTGTCGCAATCGAGGCCGGATTGATCGACCAAGACCGTGTGCTCGAGGTAGACGGGACGCTTCATGCACAACTGCTGTGGCTCTGAGGTGCCGATCTCTGCCAGTGGGTGGTCGCATTCAGCTTCGAAAAACGCGAATTGTAATTTATTTCGGTTACACCGCTACCGCTAGACCGAAGACGTGTTAGCCCCCCAGACCCTACACTAGATAATGAGTACGCAGGACGCCTATCCAGTCGATGTCGAGTCGATTCGGGCCGATTTTCCGATCCTCGAGCGCCGCGTCGGTGGCGATGTCACAACGCCTGGTGAGAGCGAGGCCGACACCGAACCGCTGGTGTATCTGGACAACGCCGCGACAAGCCAGACACCGAAACAGGTCGTCGAGACTATCGTTGAGTACTACTACGGCTACAACGCCAACGTTCATCGCGGCATCCATCAGTTGAGCCAGGAGGCTTCGGTCGCTTACGAGAACTCTCACGACCGCGTCGCTGAGTTCATCAACGCTGCGGGCCGCGAGGAGATTATCTTTACCAAGAACACGACCGAAGCGATGAATCTCGTCGCCTACGCCTGGGGGCTCGCCGAACTCGGCGAGGGCGATTCGGTTGTAACCACACAGATGGAACACCACGCCTCGCTTGTCACCTGGCAGCAGATCTGCAAGCGCACGGGCGCAGAACTCCGCTTTATCGAGGTCGACGAACACGGCCGGCTGGATATGACCCACGCCGCCGAGTTGATCGACGACTCGACGAAGATGGTCTCGTTAGTCCACGTCTCGAATACGCTTGGGACGATCAACCCTGTCAGTGAGATCACCGATCTCGCCCACGATGTCGGTGCCTACTCGTTTGTCGATGGCGCTCAAGCCGTACCGACCCGGCCGGTTGATGTCCAGGCCATTGATGCTGATTTCTATGCGTTTTCGGGCCACAAGATGCTCGGGCCGACCGGCATCGGTGTACTGTATGGGAAACAAGCGATTCTCGAGTCGATGCAGCCGTATCTCTACGGTGGCGATATGATCCGCAAAGTCACCTACGAAGAATCCACCTGGGAAGACTTACCCTGGAAGTTCGAAGCCGGCACCCCACTTATTGCCCAAGGAATCGCGCTTCATGCCGCGATTGACTATCTCGAGGACATCGGGATGGAACACGTCCAAGCCCACGAAGAACTGCTGGCCGAGTACGCCTACGACCAACTCAGTGCCTTTGAGGACATCGAAATCTACGGCCCACCGGGTGACGACCGCGGCGGGCTTGTCGCGTTTAATCTCGAGTCCGTCCACGCTCATGACCTCTCGAGTATTCTCAACGACCACGCGGTGGCGATTCGGGCCGGCGACCACTGTACCCAGCCACTGCACGATACACTCGGCGCAGCAGCCTCAGCGCGAGCCTCGTTTTACATTTACAATACGCGCCAAGAGGTCGATGCCCTCATCGAGGCCGTCGAGTCTGCCCGCCAACTGTTCGCCTAAGCCCTCATAATGAATGCAAGGCGGAAACCCGCGTCTTTAGGCGAGGGAGGAAGCCGACAACACTGACACAACCCACGTTCGATAACAGGCTGACTCCCCCACGCCAATCCAAATTATTATAAATACACGCCACTACATATGAAGT
>SL_4KL_010_BRINEDRAFT_10000524_pt1 | contig 19693 bp, 22 predicted proteins | sample SodLak_010_BRINE_2_FD_10664 | JGI IMG/M metagenome (IMG submission 10664)
GATGGTATTTCACTTGCACTTCGTCGTTACTTGAATGAATCGAGTGATACTGTTGATGAAGATGTAGAATTACCAACAGAAGATAAAAATGTGAAAATTGATGATTCCACGGAACCTTCCGAAACGGTAGATGATGGACAAAGAGATGTTATAAAAGGTGGAGAGAATCCAGAATGTCCTGATTGTGGTAGTCTATCCTTGTATTACTCTGAAGGATGTAAAACATGTGAATCATGTGGCTGGTCGGAATGTTAAGTTAGTGTAATGTTTTTTATAAAAAATTTTATTATATTGTATTATAAATATAATTTTAATGGTTGAAACATTAATTGAAAGGTCTGCAGATATCCGTTTTGATAAAATGTTATCTTCAATTGATATTGACTCAAATTTTGATATTTATATTGATGATTATTATATCACAAGTTTTGATTCTATTGTAAATTCTGATATAGATAATGTTGTAAGTTATTTTGAATCTCAACATAATTGTACGGTTTCTGATGATGCTATATATGAATTAAAAGAAATTAAGAGAAGTGTCAAATCTGCTTGGAATGAAGAGTATGAAAAGTTTAAAGTTTCGTATAATGAGAATGATTTTGGTCAAATTCATGAGATTTATATTCCAATTTATGTAGGTGAGATTGATAAAATTGTACTTGGTGAGATATATGATTCGGAGGGTAATTTTGTTGCAGATAAATTAGAAAATAAGATGGGTGAAAATTTGTATAAGATTGAAACGATAGATTTGTACGTTGATTCTGTTAATAAGAATTTACGTAATGTTTATTATAAAAACAATATTTCATTTATGGATAAATTAGGAATTGAAAAACCGATGTGGAAAGTTATAAGTTTATATTTTATTTATAATTTATTTCTTGTATTACCTATTACGGTATTTCCTGAAATAAGTATAGATTTCATGAGGGTTTTGTTTACAATAATTTGGGTTTCTACGTTAGTAATACATCCAAAGATATTTTTATATGTTTTTGGTTTACCATTTTTAATAGTTAATGGAATTTATAATTATTATATTAAAGGAGAAAATGTAGCGTTTAAGAATATTCAAAATGTATAATATTGTAGTAAATTAGTTATTTTATTTATGTGTAAATATAATATTTGATGTTAAATTTGATTTTGTGGATGACAAGATAATTTTTCGCGTTTGGATTACGAGTGATGATTTGAATATATCTGATAGGGAAGATTCACGTAAACATTGGTCTTATCTTGAGAAGTTTCAGGAGATTTTAAAAGAAGATAAAGAATTACATGATGATATTAGTATTTTAAAGGTTTTATTAACAAATTTTATTTAAAATTTGTTTATAATTTGTAATTTTTACATTGTTAGCGTATAATATAGTATTGTATGAAAAAATTGATTTGTCAATTTATTCAAATGAAATGGTTCTGTTTAGTTTTGATTTTCTTAAAAGAGTTATATTCTAATGAGTTTAGTAAGATTGTATTGGATAAACGTTATAATGTTGTGTTTTTAGATACAAGTTTATCTAAGGAATTAGATGATAAAATTGTTCGTATTCTTTTAGATAATATGTGTGTTTATATTTGTAATTCATTTACGGATAAATTATTAGATAATGTTACATTTCAAGTGTAATATTGTCGTAATTTATAAAACCTTTAAGAAACATATTAGTTGTATGTCAGATGAAATTGAAAAGAAAGATGGTTTTGTTAAAAATTTAATATCTACAACCAAAGAGTATACAGAGTTACTTAATGAGCTTCGTGGTGATACAGAGGATTTAGATATTGAAAGTGAGAGAGAGATTGAATTTATTGTTCGACCGTCTGCAAAAGAGATTGTAGAGGAAGCATATGTTGAGTTGTTAAATAAGGTTGGTAATAAAGAAGATATTCCTTTCGATGACCCTCAACCTGTTATTTTAGAATCGGAAAGACAATTTGCATTAATTAGAGATGCGATTGTTGAAGAAATTGAACGTATTCAAGAGAAAGAAGAAGGTAGTGTTACGGGGGCAGATATTGATACGATGTTGTATGTTGTAGATAAGAGTGCTGGTAAGTCTAGTCAGTTTACAATTTTTGGTGGTGCTGAATCGTTAATTTATAATACAGGTAATAAATATGATTGGCATCCGTATGAAACGGAATTGGTTTTAATAGCGAATCGTATTGCAGCGGAGAAAAATAATTTACAGCGTCATATTTTATTAGATACTACATTAATCGTACCTAATGATGAACGTATTGTGTATCATGGTTTATGATTTTTCATTTGGTGTGTATACAATAGCTCTTCCATCTTCTGTTTGAATACTAATATATTGGTCGTCTGTTTTTTCAATAAATGAATCAATTACTCGGTGTACTTGTGAATATGCGATACTAGATTTTGAGTATCCGCTTAAGAAGTTTTTAATTTCTTTGGATAGTAATCTTCGCCCGCCACTTTTAACTGGTGTGGATATTTCATTAAATTGTTCATATACAGCTATTGCGCGTTGTACGCGGATATCAAATTCATGTTCTCTGGATTCTTCTGGAATTGTCGTGTATTGTTCTAATTCACAAGCGTTTGGTTTTATTGCTTGTGCGATATCCATTTCATCTAGTTCTAACATATTTTCAATAGCTGTTAATCTTCTATCGAATTTATCAGATGTTTCTTCAATATTTGTCTTTGTATTTTGAATATTTTCTTCTAATGAATCAAGACTTCTGGTAATACCGTTGATTCTTGATTTGTTTAGATTACTTTGTTTTTGTAATTCTTCAAATTGATTTTTTAATTCAGAGATTGATTCATTAAAATCTTCCATATTTTCAGAATGTTCGCGTAGACGATGCGTAAGCGTTCCTTGTTGTTCTGTAATATGATTAACCGTATTTTCAAGTTGGTCTACGCGCTTGATAAGCATAGAGATTTCACTTTCTTCAACATCCGTACTTGTATTATCTAAATCAGATTTCATGTTATTACTCACCATATATAAACCCTAGTTAAATTTGTGTGTGTTATAATTTTATATACATCATTCATTAGTCTTTCGACTAAACAATATATTTCTATTTACAAAAAAGTATTTATTGTTTTATTGATAGTATTATTTGTATTATATTTACTTTATAAAGTCTCTACTTGTAATCAAAAGGCTTTTATATCCTTCCTTCTAATAGTTAGATAACGTATGAGTGAAACAGCACAAGAACTTGCAGAAAAATTAAAAGAAGATATTGATGAAGAAGTACTAGATGTTAGTCTAGATACTCTTGAACAAAAGTTTGAACAATACATTGAGTATGATGTAAGTCCAGACAATGCACGTCAGACAATTATTCGCAACCTTGCGAATGAGGCTGGTGTTGAAATTGGTGAGGCTCTTGGAACGGCAGGGGGTGGTGGAAGTGAATTGGTGAATGTAGAAGATATCGATGAACCAGAACAGTTTGTTACTGTGGAATTAACAATTGCTGACTTGTGGGATAATGATACAGATTCAATTGCACAGGTTGGTATTGGTAATGATGATACAGGTAGAATTCGTTTTGTTTCATGGGCAAAGAGTGAATTGCCGTTATTAACGGAAGGTCAATCTTATCGCCTTGAAAATGTAGCAACAAGCGAATACAAGGGTCGAATGGGTATTTCTCTCAATAGTCAGACGGAGATTGAGATGATTGATAAGGAATTTGAGGCTCCTGATAATACAAAAGAATTCACTGGAACACTGGTGAAGATTCATGATGGTAGTGGTTTGATTCGTCGGTGTCCAAAAGAAGATTGTAACCGTGTTCTTCAAGGTGGTGAATGTCCTGAGCATGGTGAAGTTGATGGTGAATTTGACCTTCGTATTCGTGGTGTTCTGGACAATGGTGTTACGACTCAAAACGTTAATTTCGGACGTGAGTTGTCTGAATCATTGTCTGGAATCAACTTAGAAGAAGCTAAGTCTATGGCTCAACAGGCATTGGATACAAGCGTTGTTGGTGATGAAATGTCGGAGGTAATGCTTGGTAATTATTATTCGGTTAGTGGTTGGGAGAATGAACGTAGTTTCTTGATGGTTCAGGAAGCTGAACAATCAACAACTGTCGGTGAAGATAGTGTTGAAGAATTGATTGTTCGTGTTGATGCTCTTGAAGGTGACTTAGTTGAATCGGCAGATGAACAAGAAGTTGAAGAAGAATTTCCAACAGGTGATTAAAATATGAGTACAAATTACGCAGAAAGACAGCCAGCGAAACGATTGTTTGCATCGGAACTTGAAGTAGCGGATTATCATTTCAAGGAAGAAGATAGAGAACGTGCGCCAAATTATCTCTTACTTCCGAGTGGAGATAAGGCAAATCGCGTTATGATGGGTGGAACGCTAATGTCTGTTGATGATATTAGCAAAGAAGGAGACGACCCATTTTGGAAAGCGCGGATTGAAGATGGTACAGGAGAATTTCTTGCTTTTGCTGGTCAGTATGACCCAGAAGCAGCAAGTGTTCTTCAAAAAGTAGATAGTGATGAAACTATGCCACCAGCATATGTTATTGTTATTGGTAAGACGAAAGAATATCGTCCAGATGATGATGAAAGTGAAGTGTTGATTAATATTCGACCTGAAACAATTGCGTTAGTTTCGGAAGAACAGCGAAATAATTGGCTTAAGGAAACGACTGAACACACCTTAAATCGGTTAGAAAATAATACCGGGGAACACGTAGCTCAAGCCGTAGACCGTTATGGTGACCGTGCTGAGTTGTTTAAGGATGATATTCGTGACATTCTTGAAAAGTTAGAATAGTTTGGAAACAATAATATTTTAGGGTATAAATATTAATATATAATTAATGTTTACCCTCAAACGCAAAGTAATATTATTTTTAACAGTATTGTTTATATTATTTTTAATTGAACCGTCTGTTGCAGATGATAGTGAATTTGATAATATTGATTGGGCTGAATTATTTAGAGAATTTCTTAATTTTTTTGCTGATATATTAGAACATGCAGCTACTATAGCGAGAGATGGAGCAGATTTATTAGTTGAATTATTTAGAGAGGCTGAATAATTTATAATTTTGACCGACTAATTTTTATACTACTTGGTGTAATAATATATTCTGATTCATTTTTTTGTACTATATCGCCATTTACTTTTGTGATTGTTTCATGTAAGTAATTTAGTAATTCTTGTCTTGTAAGACTTCCTTGTAAATGACCTATTTCCATAATCAATATATCACCACACCGTATCGATTGTTCTATATTTAACATATCGGATTTTGTTGTTACAGTTGTGACTTTCAGTTCTGTTTTTGTTTCTGATTTTATAGCAGGATTTGTGTGGTCTATATCTTTAAAATGTTTTTTATCTAACGAATCTTCTTTTCCAACTAATACATTGATTAATTTTCCCATATATCTTATATTATATTATTTACTATTGATACTTTCGGTAATACGACAACAAATTTAAGATACATATTAATAAATAGTTATATATGAATAATGATATATGTATATGTATTCCTACTTTAAATGAAGGTTCATCAATTGGGAGTGTTATTAGTAGATTTAAAGATAAAGGATATGAAAATATTATGGTTATTGATGGTGGTTCTACAGATGAAACAATTCCTGTTGCTAAAAAATTTGAAGTAACAATTGTTGAACAAACATGGGGTGATGGAAAAGGTGCAGCTATGAGAGAAGCAATTGAATTAATTGATTCAGAAATTATTGTTTTTATCGATGGTGATTTAACATATGAAATGAGTGATATAGATAATCTTATTAAACCGATTCAAGAATATAATTTTGACCATGTTTTAGCTTGTAGATTTGATGATTTAAAACCTAATTCAATGTCTAAGTTACATATTTTTGGTAATAAAGTTATAAATATGTTATTTATGATTTTGTATAATAAAAATGTTAGAGATTTATTAACAGGTTTTAGAGCTATTAAAAAAGAATCTGTTTCTGAATTAGAATTAGAGAGTGATGGTTTTTGTATTGAAACAGAACTTACGGCTAAATCAATTATGAATGGACATGATATAAAAACTATTCCGTCAAGTTATTATCAAAGAAAAGGTAATTCTAAATTAAATAGTTATATTGATGGTTTTCGTATTGTATATTCTATGTTTAAATATCGTTTTGTTTAATAATCAATATCTTCAACACTTAAATCAATATCTAATATTTTTTCTAGTCTTTGTTGTAAATTAATATCTGGTTGTGTTGTTTCATCTTCTATATTTCTAAGATGACTTTCTTTTATATTCATTTTATTAGATAGTTCTTTTTGTGTATAATTTTGAGAGTTTCTTGCATTTCTTATTTTTTCACCATAATTTAGAGATAAATTATTTACTTCATCAAAATAATCTTCATTTGATTTTTTATTTTTCGTATTATTGTATTTTTGAGTGTTTTTTGCGTTTGATGTTTTATTACTTGTATTGTTTGTATTATATTTTGTATTAGATGAATTGTTATTTTTTGTTGTATCTTCTTGTACTATAGTTCCTAAATCTGTACAATCTGGACATACATCTAAATTTGCACCCGAAATTTTTGTTTCTATTAATTCACTTACAGTTTTCCCACAAAGTTCACAATATACCATTATATGTTAATTGTGAAGGATTATTAGTATAAAAATATGGTGGTTTTTATATTATTACAAACATATCATATTGCCAAAGTATTTATTACTAAGTTTTTATATTATATAAATGTATAAAAATTATGGAATCACTAATTGACGAAGCACGAAAAAATTCGGCTGAAGAACAAGCTGTTCGAAGTACAGATGATGAAGAATTTGATAAATTTGGAGACCCCCGTATTGTTGTTGTTGGCTGTGGAGGTGCTGGTAACAATACAATTAATAGATTACATAATATTGGAATCGAGGGTGCAGAAACGGTTGCTATAAATACAGATAAACAACATTTAGATATGATTGAGGCGGATGAAAAAATATTAGTTGGTTCAAAACTTACAGATGGTTTAGGTGCAGGTGGAGAACCAGATGTTGGTAAAAGAGCAACAGAAAAAGCAAGAGCTACGCTTAAAAATAAAGTATTAAATGATGCCGACCTTGTATTTGTAACGGCTGGAATGGGTGGAGGTACAGGAACTGGTTCTGCCCCTGTTGTTTCAGAGATAGCAAAAGATGTTGGTGCAATTGTTGTTGGAATGGTTTCAATGCCTTTCCGAGTTGAAAGAGCACGCGTTAAAAAAGCAGAAGAAGGAATTACTGCTTTAAGTAATCATGCTGACAGTATAATTGTATTAGATAATGATAGATTACTTGATTATGTACCAAACCTTCCAATTGGAGATGCATTTTCTGTAATGGACCAAATTATATCTGAAACAATTAGAGGTATAAGTGAAACAATCACGCAACCTTCTTTAATTAATCTTGATTATGCAGATATGCGTTCGATTATGGAAGAAGGTGGTGTTGCTGTTATGCTTGTTGGTGAATCTCAAGATAAAGATAAAACACAAGTTGTTGATGAAGCTCTTAATCATCCATTATTAGATGTTGATTATAGAGGTGCAACAGGTAGTCTTGTACATATTACAGGTGGCCCTGAGTTATCACTTAATGAAGCAGAAGGTATTGCTTCTAGAATTACAGAAAGATTAGATGATGAAGCTAAAGTGATTTGGGGTTCAAGAATTCAAGATAATTATGATGATAAAGTTCGCGTTATGGCAATAATGACAGGTGTAGAAAGTTCTAATATTATTGGCAGAGATAGTAAAAATAAACAAACAGAATTTACTGCTGACAACGATACAAATAGTCGTCATAGAAGAAACACATCTCCAAACATTGATAGTATAAAATAAGTTGAATGGCCTTTCAATAATCTTATAGGAAAGTGTCACATATTTTTTTGTATGAAATATGATAGAGAAACAATTGAATCAGCTAGTTGGATATCTTTAAGTAAAAATGAAGATGTTAGAGCATGGTCACATGCTAGTATATATCCGTATGTACCTGTATTTGTCATGTCTGTTTTAATGATTTTAGCAGGACTTGTTCTACCATTCGTTGTAAATGTAGAGGGGTTATTATTGTATGGAATTTTATCACTTATTCCAATTGGTATATTAACGATAGTATTAGAGTATATTAAATATGTTACTGTTTTTTATGTATTTACAGATGACCGTGTATTCAGAAAAAGAGGTGTTTTAAAACACTATACACGTTCTGTTGGATACGATTCTGTAGATAAAGTTAAAACTGAACAAACATTATTAGGTCGAATATTAAAATATGGTGATTTAAAAGTTGTTACAGCTACACCTACAGAAGAAGATATTGTACTTACTTATTTACCTGATTTACAAGAAGGAAACAATATAATTAGTGATTACACAGGTTATAAAGCATCCCGCCGAGATAAACAAGATATTGAAGAAGGAAATTACCGTAAAGATAAAGAATAATTTAATCAATTATTCCCATTTCATTTAATCTTTCAGGTAGATATGTATCCGTAACGAAATCTAATCCTCTTGACGCAAGAGCCTGTTGTTCTGCTTTTACGCCAAGTTCAAGTTGTAATTCAATTTCATTTCTCCAAAATTCTGTATCAAACCTTGGGTCATCTAATTCACTTTCTAATGCTTTAATATCAGAATCTTTCAATGGGTCTGTTGGTAAATCATAATCACGAATATCTTGAGGTCTTATTCCAAGGTATCTTGCATCTGGTGTTGCTAAGTATTTAGATAGATGGGCACTTTTAATTGAACCATATGCAACAGAACCATAAATACGATAACTCCATGGGTCTGCGTCTGTAAATACAGCGACCGGTAATTCTAATTCATCATTTAATCGTTTAATAATACGTCTTGTTGCTCTTGCTGGTTGCCCTTTAAGATGAACAACAAGAGCACCATATTCATCATCAAATCCATTTTCAATTAATCTATCTCTCATACCACCTGTTTCAACAGCAAGTACAAATTCAGCTTCTGAATTAAGGAATTCAATTGTATCTGGATTATTTGGGATTTGATATCCTTGCTCACCGACATTTTCTTGACAATGAATTTCACGGTCTCCTCTTCTTGTTTTTTCACGAAGTTCAAGTGGACCCATTATAGTTGCACCTGATTCTTCTGGACGCATATTAAATTGTTCACGCCTTTCTTTTGTAATAGTCTCTAATTCTTCAATAATTTTATTAGATTCATCTTGGTCTGAAAATTGTGCATCTTCTACATCCCATGATTCACTTAAGTAGTACAATTCACGTAATGTGGAAGAACGTTCTTCTTCAAGTTGATTAGAAAGAAAATTTAATACATACACTGATTTTAAAATTTGTCTAGCTTCTCTAACTTTATTAGCAGAACGTGTTGAGACTCTATCTCCAAAAACCCATACGCCTGATTCTTCATCATATTCAATATTTGTTTTTGTTCGCGTAGGCATTTCTAATTTTGGAACTTGCCCGTTTTCTATTTGTGTTTGTAATTGTTTTGCTTGTTCATAAATTGAATCTAAAGCAGAACTTGAATTATCATTATCACTCATTCGTATACACTCTTTGTATTGTACTCATTTATATTTTACTATTAAAATTTTGATATTTAATCTTCTGTTTCATCTTCATCAACAATAACATAATCCCATTCCGAATCTTCATCAGCAACTTCAACATCTTCTAATAATTCTGTAACATTATTATTTTTATTTTTTCTTTTATTGCTTGGTAGGCGAATGAATAATATTGCAGCAAAAATTATTAATACATAACCCCATAATGAAATCATTAATGGGTCAATAGTAGAATCAATACCTTCAAATAAATATGTATTATTATTCTCAAAATTAACCATAAATTCCCCCTCAGTTACCTCTGTTATTTGAATCATATCTGTTTCATTGTTAATCAATTTATGTAAATCGTCTTGTGTTTCATTGGAAAAATCACTTATGTTATACGTATCAATCATTTCATCTTCTTCACCGGGGAGAACAGGTTCATATTCATTGAATTGTTCTTCATATTCTATAATATCTTCTGTATTAATCGGTTCGGTTTCTGTAAATGAAGATTGTTCTACATCAATAGGTGCTTCAGACATTACTAATCCACTAAAAACAAGAAATAATCCTACAATAATAAGCGTATGAATAATTATTAACGGAAATTTTTCACGCATTATATAATAGTTGTATTTTCTAAATAAAAGTTTAACCCCTATTTATTGTTACTTTTGGTTTTTCTGGTTTATCTACAATTAATTCTTCTATAGATGAACCGAAATCAATAGATTTTGTTTCTTCTTTTGAAATCGGAACCACACATTCAAATGAATTATCATCTAATTCAATATTATCTGGTACACTTTTAGGAATTGATTTTAATTTTCCTTTTAACACAACATCTTCTTTTTTACCTCTCATATTTGTTATATTTACTGTCGAACCTTCAGATTCAACGTATACATTATTTAGTATTCTTGCTTGTGATTTTTCTTTACCATCTATTTCTTCACCAGTTATATCTTCAAGCTGGTCAGATATAGCTTGAAGAAGCCCACCCATTACATTTTGTTTTTGTTTTCTTTTTTGTCTACTTCTTTGCTCACTCATATATTTTTTCAAGTCTCGCGCAACATCTCTCACAGCACGTTCAACTTCACTTTCTATTTCAGGAACACTTGCAACAGCATCTTTAGATTCACTTGTAAATGGAACATTTGTACTTGCTACATGAACAAGTAATACCATTGGGCCTTGCGGTAAACTACCTTTATTTTGTGAGATTTTGTCTCTAGATGTATAATATGAATTCCATCGTATATTCTTTACAACTTGCGTAATCGCACACGCTCCTTCTTGGTAAACTAATGGAACTCTATTTGCAAATCTACTTAATTGAATTTTATTTTTATCTGTTTCAATATCACCACCATATGCAATTCCTGTTTCAATAATAAATGGTTCACCTTTTGCAACGCCAGCACTTCTTGTTGTTGAAGTATAAAATTCAGCATCATATCTAGTTTTTAATCCTGTTAAAATATCTTTTTCTTTAATAGGAGATAAACATTTTGTTGGTGGAGCCATTGCATCTGCTTTTTGCATACCTGACAATAGATTACTAGCTAAATCTCTATTTTCTGCAACTTCTTTTACAGAAGGAACGTCATTTGAAACTGTTTCTGCTTCAGTCCAAAATATATCGTGAACTTTTTCACGGGCTGTATCTCCGAATGTTGTTGAATTATTCATTATTTCAGATGCTTTTTCAGATGCATTATCAATATATTTATTTAAATCATAATATGTAACTTGTTTTGGATTATTTGATTTTAATTCACTTGCAAGTTCACGTCCAACATGAGCTATTAACATTTGACTTTTTCTATCAATAGTAATGTCATCTACAGTTTTAATTGTATATGATAAAATATTTTGCTCCATAACATCCCACAATGAATCAACAGCATTTTGTCTAACGGTATTACCAAATTTCATAATAGTTTCTTCACCCGCTTTATCGGCACCATTTTCAACAGCTTGTTTTAGACTATCGTATGTTGTAAGTTCTTCCGATGTTATTTCTTCGAAAACATATTCAAAGAATTTATCTGTTGCTTCTTGTCCTTTTCGTTTAACAGCACTAAAGAAAGCTTCTTTATAATCTTCTTTTGTTGTTCTTTCTGTAATTACGGGCCATTTTATAGAACGACCATATTCCATATCTCGGAAGTTATTAAGAATATCTTCTGATGTTTTCTTTCCAACGCGTGTGAATTCTTCTTGGAAGAATGTATCTAACTCATCATATTTTGTATCCGATAACATATATTGTAATGTTCCTAATTCTACACCATGAGGATGTGGTTTAATTTCTTCAACAGGGTCAGGTAATCTATCTACAGGTCGGTCATCATATACAAGGTCATGTTTTGGTTCATGTAATTCAATAGTCGCATGAGGATTTACAACAGCCGTTTCATGGATGTATTGATGAAGCCTTTGTCTTGCCCGCATATTACCTTCCATATCCATTTCAATTTTAATTCCATGTTCTTTATCAGGCCATTCTATTTCTTCTTCATGATGAATTTCCGGTTCATTTGTATCTGTATCAATTCCAATTTCAACATAATTTGCTTTTTCATTTTCTTGCGTTTTAGAAGTAACACGAGCCGGATTACCACTTGTTAATTGAGAATATAATACGGCTGCTGAAATTCCTATTCCTTGTTGCCCCCGCGTCTGAGAGCGGCTATGAAATCTACTTCCATATAGAAGTTTTCCAAAAACATTTGGAATGTTACTTTTTGGTAATCCGGGGCCATTATCTTCTATAACAAGTGTATAATATTGTTCATGTTCTGTAATACGAATACAAATATCTGGTAAAATATTTGCTTCTTCAGATGCGTCTAGACTGTTATCTACACCTTCTTTTACGGCTGTAACTAATGCTCTTGTTTTACTACCAAAACCGAGCATTTGTTTATTTTGTTCAAAAAATTCAGCTATTGATATTTCACGCTGATTATCCGCAAGTTCTTGTGCTACGTTTGATGTATCTTCAAATGTACTCATTCATTAAACAGTTTATAGTTCGGTATATAAATATCCTACGGTAAGATATCTGATAATTAACGTTGCTTGACTTTAAATAAATTAATATTGTAGTAAAATATAAATTTTATTATAATGATTGAATTAGGTATATTTTATTCTTTTTTATCTGCTATATTTAAAGCTGGTAAAAGTATAACAACAAAAAAAGCATCAATGATAACAGATGAATATATAACATCTTTTTTCACGCGTTTTATTGGAATATTTATCGCAATAATATTATTATTTACTGTTACAGAATTTAAAATTACGAATACAATTTCTTTTTGGATTGTATTGTTTTTAAATACTATTGTAATGATATGTGGAACTATTGTTATTTCAAAAGGATTTAAATTAACAGATGTTTCAATTGCATCACCATTATTATCATTTGTACCTCTTGCTGCAATACCACCAGCAATAATATTTTTAAATCAAATACCAACTATAATTGCAGGATTAGGTGTATTTATTGTTACTATTGGTACTTATATTTTAAATCTAAAAGAAAATAAACAAAGTATATTAGAACCATTTAAATCATTGTTTAATGATAAAGGTGCACAATTTATTCTACTTGGTGTATGTATTGTTGGATTTATGCCTGCATTTGATAAATTAGGATTAAATTATACTAATGAAATAACATGGTTGTTATTAATGAATGTAACATCATCAATTGGAATTTATATATTCGTATACAAATTTTCAGATTGTACCATATCAAACATAATTACAAATTGGAAAGTATTATTTATTGTAGGATTTTGTAATACCATGTTAGTTATATTTCAATTTATCGCATATAATTATATTGATGTAGTATATGTTCAAGCTGTAAAACGCGTAAGTGTATTAATGGCCATTTCATATGGTGGATTATATATGAATGAAAAACATATGAAATTAAGATTAATCGGTGGTTCCATTATTATTTTTGGCGTAATACTAATTACTATCGGTGCATAATAATACATAAAAATTTTTAAATATTTCTTAATAACGACTTCTTTTATTTTTTGATTCAAAAATATCAAGTGTTAATTTATCAACATTGAATCTTAAAAATCCATATTCAATAACAGAATCATTCGCGTATAAATTAAGATTTTTAGCTATTGTGCGACTTATATCTTGACGGGAAGTAGTTATCTCCGTAATAGTAAAGATAATTACGTGATTTTTATTATCTTCAGCCGGTCTAGAATTAAGGTTCTCACATTTAATTGTATTTCTCACTCGTTTCAAAAGCATTTCAGCAGCACGTTGTGAATCACAAAAAATGGCAAATTTATCTACCATATTAAGTTATTATACATAATATGTTATATATTTATTGTTTATATACTATTAATATTATTTTTCTTTAAAATACAATATAATAACAAATAAATATTTATAATTAGTTATATAAATTTTTAACAGCATATTGTTCTAATTTACTAACAATATTTCTGATTGTTTCAATCATTCTTGGAATACTTATATTAACATAAGGTTTTGGATTTTCATATTCACATTCACCTCTTTTTTGCCTCAAATCTTCATATAATTCTAATTCTTTATATGTAAAAGGAACATCAGATGTTATTACATATTTACTTAATTCTGTTTGTTGATTTCTATGTTGTCCAGATATATTGTTCTTAACCATACCAATAGCTGCTCTCGCCGCGTGAAATAGACCATAATATACGCTTGAAATTGCTCCAAGATAAGAACCGTTTTCATTTTGATGTAATGCTGTAGCATCATTTAAAGAACGTCTAGCATCTTGTAATTCTTGTTTAATCCATGCATCAGATTTTCTATTCTTATTACTTTGATGCAAACTCATATATAGTAAAACAGATTAACTCCTTAAATGGTTTATGATTTATGTAAAATATATAACCCTACATTTATTAAGTATAAATATGGTTAATTTCAAAAGAATAAATTGTGAAAATACAAATTTATTAATTATTGGTTCAAATCATGAAAATAAAAAAATGATGTCTAGTAAAGAAAAATGTGAAAAAGAATCTAAAACTATAGAAAAACAATTATTTTCTCATAACCCAAGCGTTATTTTTATAGAATTACCTAAAGAAAAAGATATTAGTTTTGTGAATACCCATGCTAATAAATCGCCAGAACATTATGGTACAGAAACTGTTGCTGTAGCAAATTATATGAGTTCTAATAGTAATGTTAAATTAATACCTGTTGATTCAGGTGAATTGCGTGCGTTAAACACACATGATGCTTCTGAACATATGAAACAAATGTCGCGTTTAACAAGAAATAATTCTTTAGCGTATAATACATTAGCATATTTAACTAAAGAAAATATAGAGAAGGCTGCTATGGTTATTGGTGTAAATCATATGAGTGAAGTTATTAAAATATTATCTCAATAAGATATTCTTTTATTTGAATTAAGCATATTAATAGTTATTTGTTGATTATATCCTGATTTTATAAATCCATAATCAATAACATATCCAAGAGAGTCTAAATTCATAGTTTTAGATATATCTTGTTTTATACTTTGAGGCATTTTGTTAATTTTTTCAAACATACATATAATAACATATTTACCGTCAGATGTATTTTCAAAAGTAATATTATCACATTCTATATTTTTATCTACGCGTTTTAAAAGCATTTCAGCGGCATCTTTTGTATTACAAAAAATTGCAAATTTATGAACCATAATAATATATTTTTGTAAGGTGTTAAATAATTTATTATATATCTTTAATATTGTATATTTTTATATTTGTATTGGAACCCGGTATCATTGAATCTCCATCTATAAATTCACTAACAGTCCCACTCCAATCAGGATTTAATTTTGCGGCTGAATTAGCATATAATGCTTTCCATATTCTTGCTTCATCATATATTTCAATATCTTCTGGAACAATATTAAAAATACTTTCAGGAACTAAGACAACAAGTTTCTTTTTCATTCTAGATAATGCAACGTTAAGCCGATTTAATGATAAAATAAATTCTTCTTCATCAGATAAATGAGATGGGTCACTAACAGTAGTTGATAAGAACATAACATCTTTTTCACCACCTTGAAAACGTTCAACAGTATCAATAACACTATTTTTACATAATGTATTTAATTTTCCTTTTTGTGCATTATGTGGCGTAACAATTCCAACAGATTCACTATCTGGAATTACTTTTGTTAATGCACTAAGCATTGTGGCTTCAACAATATTTACTTGTTTACTTGTTGTGTCATCATGAATAATAACAGTTAGTGGATAATCTGAATCTAAAGCATTATATAATCCTTTTGTATCAATATTTATTGGAGGTAATAACTCTGTTACATCTGAAGTATAATTTATATTATCTTGCTTATAAACTGTTTGTCTAAGAAACTCTGTTACTGTTTTGTGACACCGATATGTTTTATTAAGTTTTGTTATTGGAATATCAACATTTGGGCTTTTTGGTGAATCTTCATGTATATTATCTACATCATCACCACGTAAATATCTATAATAATTTAGAGCACTTAACTGAGGCATATTTTCAATAATAGATGTTCTTCTTTCTTCATGCCAATCATATTTTTGAACAGGTGATAATTGTCTTTGGTCACCAGCTAACATTACTTGAGAATCTTCTTTTACAAATGCACTAGACATAAATAGTTGATACATTGGCATCATACTTGCTTCATCAATTGCTAACATATCGAAGAAATTATATGCTCTTTTATATCCATCTTCAGCCGTTGCACCTTCAAATAATTTACCAATTAATCCATCAATTCTTCCCGGCGTAGCAAATACAATTAAATGTTCTATACTATTACTTTGAGAACCTGATAGTGTTTGTTGATGTGATGTTCCAACAGGCATAATAAGATTATTTAATATATTAATTTCTTCACTATCATTATAATTAAGATATTCAACTTTGTTTAAAGCGTTATATGGTTTATTATATGCTAACCTAACAATTCTCGTATTTTCTAATTCATGACTATCATATTCATCATCAAATTTTTCTAATAATCCAACTACATCTTCCATAACTTCATCTACAGATTTATTTGATAAACCAGTAACTAATCCTGTTATACGTTCTTTTTTCTGTTGACCATCAAATAATCTAGCTAATAAACTATGTGCTAATGCACCAGATGTTTTCCCTGTACCCGGTGGTCCCTGAAGTAATGAATATTTATCTGTTTTCGTAATAAATTCTCTTTGTTTTTTATTTGGTGAAAATTCAAGAGCATCTTCTGACCACTCAATATATTTTTTTAATCCGTCTTTTGTAAATTTACTATCTTTAATACCTGCACCAGAATTTTTAATTTTATTTATATCTTGATACACTGGATTAGATTGAGCATATCTTAATGCTTTTATACTTTTTTCTGCCATAGTATTATCTGGATTAGGGTCTAATACAAACATTTCTTCAGGTCCAATATAAACACCATAATTACTATCTGCATTTAAAGACCATTGTTTTCTCGGTCGAACATATTCAAATTCTAATTTACTACTTGTTTTATAGCCGTCAATAACGATTCGATTATTGTTTGGGTCATACGTATCAATACTTACCTTTATACCATTAGCTATTTGATTTGGACTTGAATTTTCAACAGTAAAATCTCCATTTTGTTTTGATAACGGCGTTGCAACACATCTCGTTCCTCCTGTCGTTTCATCACTACCTCCAACTCTAGAAGAACCAGCTATTTGCTGTGGATTATCAAAACCAAATTCGTTAAATAATAGTTCTCCTTCAGCACGAAACATATACCCTTCATCTTTTGTAATTTGTTTTATTCTTATGGGAACAGATTTACCATCAACAATTCTTTTTTTAACGGGTTCCATATATACTTCATACGCATCTTCTTTTGTTTGTCGTGCTTCTAAGTCCAAGTAATCCCTACATGATTCCGCTAATGTTTTTCTATCAGGTACTTGTGAATTTAACTCCGATAAATCAATGGGTTTTTTATCAACGTTTGTATTTCTATAATTTATTGACCGTTCTATATGGTGTAATGCATGAGCTAATTTACCACTAAGTAATCCATACATAGATGATGTTATTTGTATATCTTTATTTGAACTATTCACCCACCTATAATTACTTATTATTCTTTTTTGATTTTCATTTTCCGTCCATGATTCATCTAACAAATTAATATCTTTAGAAGCCCATAAATACTCAATTGGTATTTGGGAACCGCTTCTTGGAAGTAAAGAATAAAAATTATCTGGAGTATCATTATTTGAATTATTTAATACGGCTGCTAAATCTTTTCCATTCTGTTTTATAGGTACATTGCCATCAAATAATTTTTGATTAAATGCCTTTTTCAAATTAATTTCTTTTCCAGATGAATGTGTTATTTTCCAATCACTATCTGAAAATTGAGCATATGCATCATTAGGGTACATTCTTTGTAAAACAGAAGTGATTGAAGTATCTATTTGTTTTACGGCAAATTTATTATTTATTTCTGGTTCTATAATACTAAACATTTGCTGGTCAATACCAAGACGGCAATCAAGTAATTTTCTCATTGAGGCTATTTTAGGCAATTTATTCTGATGACGATTTACAGCATCATATAATGCATCATATTCATCTTGACCGTATAAATAAAAATGAATTCCTGCTTCTTTTTGATTTGTTAGACCACCCATCATATTAATTGTTTTAAAAATATCTGTTAAAGCTTCATCTAATAATTTACGTTCATATTTACCTTTCCATGTTTCGGAATTTTTATCTATATTATCAATAACGCGTGAAAAAGATAATGGTGAACTATCATATAAACCTGATGTAACACGACCACTAATAGCAACTAAACTATCTCTAACATAATCATATTGAATATTTAAATATACACGAATTAAAGATTTGCGTTTGATAGGTAAATCTGTATCAAATGGCGGGTCATCTTCAGGTAAATTAGAAGAACCAACACCCTGAAGCCATGAAAACCACGGCTTATCATGTGCATATTCATTTTCTGGATTTAAATCACCAAGTAATCCTTGTGCTTTTTGAGATAAAATAGGTAATCTTGTTGATAAAATAGCATCTTCTTCTAATTTTGATACCTTTTCTTTATACTTTTTATTTACAGGAATTTCATTAAAATCATATGGTTTGCAATCATCTACAACTTCATATAATTTAGCAATATCTTGAATTTTTGTAATATTATAATTTTCCAATTTTGATTTTTCACCCGGACTTAATCCTAATAAACTTAAATCACCTTCTTCAATAGCTTTTGTTATCGTAACCTCAGCATATGGTGATGATTCATTAATTGATAACGGTAAATTTTTATAATCTGTTGTAAATGCTTTTTCAAATGGACCATTAGTGTCTAAAATACGTTTTACATCTCCTTCTCTTGTTTCTAAATGAAATGATGGCGTTTTATCTATTTGTAAAACATCATTTAAATCTGTTTCTCTATAAATAATTCCACCGCCAATTTTATAATTCACATCTATATCTTCTAGTAAATTATCTAACAGTAATGTATATGTAGCTGTCTGTAGCTGTTGATATGGTTTTTCATCCCAAGATGCTTTTATATCAATAACGTTGATATATACGCCATTTTCTGTTGGAAAGAGAATAATAAGGTCTGCATCACCCAGAATATCAAATAATTTTATAGTACCTTTCAAACGAGCCTGCGTTAGAATTGTCGGTGATGTATTTGGAAGACGATTAGCTACTTTTTCTACGTGCGTGCATATTTGATTTTTATTTTCTTCACTATCCCAATCAAACCATGTATCCACACTTTCATATGCTTCTTCTTCTAAAACATTATATACATTATCTTCGAATTCATTTCCTACGGTCGATTGTATAATACTCAATGGTTTTGTCGCATCTCGCCAATTCCTCCCCTCTAAAGGTGATTGGTCTTGAAAACGTATTTTTATAAACCACGGTTCAAAATTATATTTTGCTGCTTCACCAATACCAGAGGGTGGTAATTGAGGAAAATTTTCACTCGTCATTAATTAATACTA
>SL_4KL_010_BRINEDRAFT_10000526_pt1 | contig 19672 bp, 13 predicted proteins | sample SodLak_010_BRINE_2_FD_10664 | JGI IMG/M metagenome (IMG submission 10664)
TTTTTTCAAGCAGAAGACGGCATACGAGATGGGTGAGGCATTGGCAGTAATCAATCGTGCCTTGAAAGACGACGGGACACTCGCGTTCACGTATCATCACAGCGATGAGGAGTCTTGGGGTGAACTACTAGAATCACTCTGTAACAACGGATTCGAAGTGACTGCTACGTATCCGATCAACTCGGACATGATGAAATTCATCGGCGGCGAATCTGTTTCGTTTGACATCACTATTGTCGCCCGTCCAACTAATGGTCGCAAACCAATTTCGTGGAATCAGCTCCGTCGGCGTATTGTTAAGACTGCAAAGAAAACTCGTGAAGCGCTAGAGGAGAATCGCGAACTTGCTAGTGGAGACATCGGTGTCATCGAGATGGGTGAATGCTTTCAGGAGTATTCCAAGCATCACGATGAAGTCCGACGTGCGGGCGATATAATGACTGCAAAGGAGGTTGTCACGGAAATCTACGGGATCATCCAAGAGGGTGAACGTGGTGAACAAGATGTTTACCTTGATCTTCTAGAGGAATTGAAACTATCCTACAGCGATTTCAACAAGCATCTCAAGCGTTCTGATGCGTCTGAAGAGACAATGAAAGAGATGCGCCTCTTCCGTATAGAAAAAGGTGACTTCGTCCTTTCCGATTGGGGTGATGAAAAGCGCCAGGCGTATGTCCAGAGTCGAGTTGAAGAAGGTAACGGAGATTTAACCACTCTTGATAAGGCTCATTTCCTCCGTTACCGGTACGAGCACGACCGGTCGCGAGAGGAATATCTCAGTCGCTGGGAGATGGACAAGCTTCAGGAATTATGTGAAGACCTCGCTGCAGTCACAAGTGATGAGACGTACCTGAAGATGCTTGGGGTCAACACTACCCTCTCTGAAATCTTGGACGAGTAACTACCTACGGGGAGTTCCTTTTTTACTAGTTGTGATTTTATTCTAACTCTCTTCTGGCATCCCAATCGAGATAATATACATTACTATGTTTTTTATCATGTAGTTACAAATTTTGATTCCACTAAATTGGGTGTAGCTACAATCTATGAATTTTTGAATACGCACCTTCATAAGAGAGTCACCCATCGTGTCAATCATACATGAGCGCGGAAGGAACTCACCAAACCATCGATGATGTTCTGACACTCAGTCCGGAACTTACCGAGGGCGATGGTCTTATTAAGGGCCAGATTCGCCTGTACGATGTCGAAAGCGACGCAGAAACGTTGGAATCCGACGCACGACGGTTCTTTGACCGCACGCTTCTGACAGGCGGGCTGGAGGACTCGATGAAACGCCTCCGGGATACCCTCCAGGGTGAGGACAACATCCGCCTCCACGAGATGTACGGTCCGTACGGGACCGGGAAGTCTCACCAGATGGTGGCGATGTATCACTGCTTCAAGTCGCCGGACGTCGTCGGTGACTGGGCCAGTGATCGCATCGAAGGACTCGACGATGTACTCCCCGAGGATACCCTCCCTGTTGTCGTCTCCCTCCAGAAGCAGCAGTACGAGTACCTCTGGGAGCCGCTTTTCGAGCGCCTGGACTACGAACCGAACGAGGAGGAGTACGACGAGGACGGTGGCTACCCGACGATCGACGTCATTCAGGACGCTGTCGGCGACCGGACGGTCGCGTTCTTCATGGACGAACTCGAGGACTGGTTCGGCTCGCTCACGGGACGGCGCAAGGAGGCAAACCGTGGATTCCTCCAGGCACTCTTCGAGACGACATCCCGTCCGAACACGGAGCTGTTCGCGTTCGTCTCTGTGCTTCGCGAGGGCTCGGGCGTTCACGACATTCTCGCCCGCGAGAACGACCGCGTCCAGGTCAACATGTCCAACCAAGTCGACATCAAGGAGGTCCTCCGTCACCGCCTCGTCGACTCCATTGACGACCGCTCGGGTATGCGGGCGCTCGTCGACCAATATATCGAGGCGTACGCGGATACGGATTACGTTGACCTCCCAAGCGGGCTCCGGGACGAGATGTACGAGACGTACCCATTCCACCCCGTGCTCATCGACTCAATGAAGACGCGGTTTTTCGCTGAAACCGAATCCGGCGCGACTCGTGGGATGCTCTATCTCTTCGCCCGCGTTCTCGTCGACCGGTTCCAAGAGACCGACCTCATCACCCACGGCGAAGTCGACGCAGTGGACTACAACGACGAGCTTACGCGCATCAATGTTGAGCACTCTCGAGCGAATTGCTGTTTCGACGATATCACCGACCGACTCGCTGATGCCGACATCCCGTTTGGACGACCCATCCTCAGCACTGTTCTCATCTACTCGCTGACACCCGGACTCGCTGAGGGAGCAACGACCTCCGACATCGTCATCGGCACGTATCACGCTGGCGACCGCATCAACGACATCATCGTCGATCTCGAACGGCTGCAGGGAGAGGTCTACCACCTTTGGCGCTCCGACGATCGCTACGTCATTCGCGAAGACGAGAACCCGCGCTCGCTCGTCAAGAACGCGGCTCGTGATGTCGAGGACGATGAAGCAATGGATCTCATCGGCGACACCATCGAGAAGCTATTCGGCTCTGGAGCGTATGCGGTCGGATTCAACACCGATGGAACGCTCGAGAGCGTCCCCGACAGCCAGAATATCAAGGTGGTCGTAAAGAACAGCCCCTGGGATGAGGAAAGCGTCGCAGAGATCATCAAGAACCAGCCAGCTGGCCGTCAGTGGCGTAACACGCTCGCCTTCGTTCAGCCGAAGAACGGCAAGGCCATCTCACCCAGGTCCCAGCAAGAGAAGTTCCTTGGAAAGGCGAAGGAGGTCATCGGTGCCGATATTCGTAAAGCAGACGAGAACCTCTCCGAAGAGATTCGAGACGACATCGAAGACCTTCATGAAGAGTACGAGAGCGAACTTCTCAAACGGCTGGAGAGCGCGTATGGCGAACTTATCGACGGTGATGATCTCCTCAACGAGTTCGACTACGCTGCCGAAATTTCACTAGAGAATAGGGTCGCAACCGAGCCAGTCCTAAACGCTAGCAACATCGCTGGTGCGGTCAAAGCAGATCCGTTCGACCTGCAGCGCCACGTCTGGGATATCGTTCAAGACCGCCTCAACGCCCGTTCCAAGACGACCATCGACGAAATTTACGAGCAGTTTCTGATGAGTCCGACATACCCGATTCCGGGTAGCGTCACAGACATCGTTGAGGCGGTCGAGAACGGATTAGAGGGCAAGCCCGTCCTTGCTCACGATGGAAGCGGGTTCAACGACGAACTCCGCGGCCTCACACAGGATACGGTGCTCGTACTGGAGAGCGACGTCGAGAAGTGGTCTACTGACGAGGTCGAATCTGAACTCCGCAGTCAGTTCGGTGCGGGTACGAAAGAAGTTGACCTCAGCATGTTCGAACTCGATCTTCGGCAGCGAACGGACGTGTGGATCTACGACCAGAGCCCCGAGGACGCAGTTAAGATGGCGGCTGGGAGACTCGCGAACGCAGATCATTACGTCATCGTCAGCGGCAGTGAAATCCTCGACAAAGTCCGCTTCGACGCCACACTCCGAGATGTCTCAGACGCTGAGACGATTGGACCGAACGAGGTACGGTCCCGAGTCGAGGAAGCAATCAAGGCAGCAGGGGAAGCCAACACCAGCCAGGTTCTGACGGCGATCCGTAATGACCCAGAGGTCTATCTCCCGAAGGACGACACTGATTCAGCTTTCCGGAGCGCCGTTAGTTCGCTCCTCTCGGATGGCTACAAGATCAAGACCGGTGGCGACTACGTCAGTACCCTCGGCGACCGTGAGCCAACATCTGTCGTCGTCGCACCGATGGTTACAGACGACGTTGGCGAACGAATCCTTGACCACATCCGTGGTCTCGATGAGGAGGAGAGCTTCAAGTTCCAGTCGATCCAGACCGACTGTGCACAGAACGACTCCGAGGCTGCAGTCAAACACTTCCTGCTCGCCAATCTCGGGAAGAGCGACCCCCACTACGTTGTTGGTGCTACCGGCTCGGAAGATCCTGCAGACTGGTTCCCGGGTGCTGGGTTCCGCATACCACCGGAGGAGGGATGGACCTTCGAGTATCAGGGTGATAGCCCTGCCGAGATGCGGAAGGAATGGAGTGATTCCCACGAGTCCGGGTCCGTCTCCTACGGTTCCCTCTCGTTCAACACGAACGGCGATGGTGCTGCACCAGGTGGACTGCAAGGCATCGCGGAATTCCAGCTGGCACATGCAGACCTTCAGCTCGAACTCGGTCAGTCTCACGAGGTCGTTGCCGACATCCTCGAGAACATCCCGGAGGCCGCTACTGGCATCGACATCACCATCCAGTTCGAATGACGCACGCGTTTAAATATCAAGACGAAGCCACCATCCATCATGCCTGACCCAAACGTTGACTCGCGGAAAGAACTCCCCATCGAGCGTGGCTTCCCCATCGAGCAAGTGAATGACNTTGCCGACCGCGAAGGACGGGCTAAACTCTACTACCGTCCTCTTTCNACGATGCACAAGTGGTGGGCNAGACAGCTTGGGAGCGTCTTCAGAGCGATNTCGCTGTACACATTAGTCGACGATCCGTCTTCAGTCGAGGTCCGAGAGCCTGCAAAAGAGGAAATAAATCTCTCTGATTTNGAGGATGAGACTGAGAAATCCTCTACCNAAGCTGATCTCTCCCAGCTCATCGATGCCGTCAGTCTACAAAATCCAGACGCTCTCTGGGATCTGTACCCGAAAGACGTCAGAGTGAGCGATAAGGCCGTCCTCGACCCGTTCATGGGTGGCGGCACAAGCCTCATGGAGGCGATTCGGTTCGGTGCAGACGTCACTGGCGTCGATCTAAACCCCGTCGCGTGGTTCATAACGAAGAAGGAAATGGAGGCACACGAGATAGACCCTGATGAGCTTCAACAGGCCTTCGAAGACGTTCGAAATGCTGTAGCAGAGGACCTCAAATCGTACTATCAAACAGCGTGCCCTCACGACGACGACCATGTCGCAGATATCATGTACGCGCTCTGGGTACGGAAGTTAGACTGCACGTCTTGTGGTGAGACGATCCCTCTGTTCAAAGACTATCGTGTCGCGAACGGACGATACGAAAACGACGACAAGTACAACGTCTACTGCCCCGAATGCGAATCTGTCTTTTTGACCGATGACTACCGGTCTGAGTCGACCTGTACGAAGTGTGGGCACGAGTATATCCCAGCAAACGGGCCGGTGTCACGTGGGGGTAACTACGGCTGTCCCTCCTGTGGACTCAAATACTCTATCGTTGATGCTATCGCTGACGGTCAGTCCTACTCCGAAGACCTCTACGCTATCGAATACTACTGTACGTCGTGCGACGACGATGGGAAGGAACGGTCGACCGTCAAGGGTTACAAAGCGGCCACTGATGAGGATCTAGCCCAGTTCAACCACGCTAAGGACGAGTGGGAAGCTTCCGAGACGCTACGAGAGTACGCACCCGATGGTGATATCCCTGAGGGGGCGATCACCGCTGCCTCTCAGATCAACGGAAACGACGTGTTCAGTCACGGCTACAAAACGTGGCAGGATATGTTCAACTCACGCCAACTCTACTGCCTCTCCACGCTTCTCTCAGCAATAGATACAATCGAAGATCAGCAGATCAAAGAGTACCTCCTCCTTGCGTTCAGTGACTCGCTCATGTTCCAGAATAACTTCGCTCTCTATAGTATATCTGGAACAAAGATTGAGAGCCTCTTCAGACAGAATTCGTACACGCCACCCGTCGAATACGCTGAAAACAACGTCTGGGGTACGAGGGCTGGACGTGGGACATTCAAGAACACGTGGGAGAAGATTGTCGACGCCATCAAGTTCGCTCACTACCCAACGGAGCGGTATCTGGAGGACGGGGAGCTCAAGCAAACAGACCCGTTCGAGACCTCAGTCGGTGGAGACTACACGCTACTGCAAGGAGATGTTCGAGAAGTCGATCTCGAGACGGAATATGATGCCATCATCACGGACCCACCGTATTATGACAATGTGATTTACTCTGAGGTTTCAGACTTCTTCTATGCGTGGCAACGGCTCCTCTTAGCTGATGAGTACCCTAGCTTTGACGCTGAAAACACCCCTCGACAGAAGAGCATCGTCGCAAATCCTGCTGTGAATAAAGACGACACCACCTTCGAGGCAGAAATCAAACAATCGTTCTCGCGATTGCGAACGGTATTGAAGGACGATGGCGTTCTTGTGTTCACCTACCGTCACGGAGGGAAGAAGTCTTGGGGATCGCTGTTGCAGTCGCTGTGCGATGAAGGGTTTGACGTCACAGCAACGTACCCGATTTCAGCAAACCTTAGCGAGTTCGTAATGGGCGAGGGACTCAGTTTCAGCATCATTGTCGTTGCTCGTCCTGCAGGAAAGCGCGAGCCAGTCAGCTGGTCCTCTCTACGGCGACGAATGCACAGAGAAGCACGTCAGGCACGAGAGAACATACAAGAAGGCCAAACCCTCTCTGAAGGAGATATCAGTGTTGTTGAACTCGGCCGATGTTTCCGTGAATACTCCAAGCACCACAAAAAAGTTCATCGAGAGGGTGCCGTTATGAACGCCACCGAAGTCGTTGAAGAAATATACGATATCATCGCTGGAGACGTCACTCCCGATCAGATTTATCTCGATCTTCTAGCAATGGATACACCCACGATCGAGGACGTAACCCGCCTCTGTCGGGGGACGAAAGTCAAGCCCGCTGACCTACGTGGCCGGGCACTTTTCCATACAGAGCCCGAATTCAAATTAGCTCGGTGGGACGATGAGAAACGCCTTGCCTATCTCAAGGAGAAGACTGTAGACTCGCTCTCTGCCTTGGAGGGGGTACAGATCCTTCGGTACGAAGCGGCTCAAGAGACATCGACGATAGAGAAACTTCGCGGGATGGAAGTCACTGGAGTGATGCTCGACGTAGCAACAGACCTCGCGAATCTCACTGGTGATGAGGAATATCGTCGGCTCTTGCGGGACTAACATATTTTACACTCCAGTGGGTCGTTCAGAATGGCATGAGTGATATCGACGCGGTTGCGGGTATGTACAATATCATCGTCAGTAGCGAGCGAGAGTCTGCAGAGTACCGTGTCCCCGTCGAAGAATTTGTTATGAAGTTGGAGAACAGGGATCTCCCCAACGAGATTTGCGTAGCCGGACTCGAGGATGTGCTCACCGACAATGAAGAGCTCCGTAACCGCCTAGTCTCGATGATGCGGCAGGAAATGGATTATCTCAACAGTCAACGTCCTCTTCCAGCGATCCAATTTGTCGTCGACGGTGATTTGCAAGGAGCTGGTGATTCGTATGAAATGGACATCGATGGGGAGTTCTATTCGCTCCAACCTGTATTCGGTCGCCAGATCAAAAAGCGAGACTCGGGCTGGCTTGTCGCTCCGCTCCGAGTGTAGGCTCGTCGCATCTCACATCAGGGCCCACGGCCCTTCTATCTCCACAGTAACATCGTCCGCTATCGAACGAATGAAGTACAGTGTGACCGTCCCGTGTTCGGCATTTCCTTCTGAAGAATAAACGGGTACGCACGTTGTCTCGTGTTGTGGGTACCGCGGGTGGTCTTCTTCGTCCGTCTTCTGGCATGCATCCTTGATTCGGGACTTCGTCCAGCGCCCTAGATCATCTAACTCGGGTTTGTTTGGACCATATGACGAGAAAACGATTGCAGAGATGACTCGATCTGCGAACGTGGCAGCGTTACTGATGCTGAACGGCCCACTCGTTTCGTGCACCCGCGATAGATCCCCTTCTGAAGTCCCGCTGAGGCATAGGTGGCCACTGGAAGCTGCATCGAAGGCTTGAATTTCAGGGTATCTGAGGGCCAGCGTGTCCAGAATGTACTCTTTGATTAATCTCCTGTACTCGTCACAGCTAAATTCGCTTTCAGGTGAGATGACTTGGATTTCAGCGTCAGTATACTGGACCGGAAGCCGAATGGGGCGGAACTGTGGACACAAGAAAGCCATTCGGTCGCTTTCCGTGAGATATGCATATGCAAACATCCGCGACCGCGAGTCTGAGTCGTTTATTGGATTCTTCCCTTCCTGGTAATATTTTGAATCCAATACTGCGAGGGTCTCTTCTGAGTTTACCAGAAGGTGATCGGGTTCGTGGCGAGCATCGGAGTTCCCTTCGAAGGGATAGATCGAATATTCAGGTTTACATTTGACCCCAGTCAATTGGTTGAGGAAGTCGATCTTCCGGATTGACTCTATCTCCCTGTTGAGGATTCGGTGTGAGTAATCCTGAAATAGCGTGTTCATGCTCATTGCATAATCAACAAGCAATTCTTGTGGACCGCCACCTGCTTGACCAAGCAGCGTTGACGAAAGTATGGACTGAGTCGTATGGAATGCCCTTCGGTAGTAGTTCCGTTGTCGTGGAAGGTCGTGAAGAGACAGACGTCGATATTTTCCAATATGCTTCTGGCTGCTTCGAATCCCCATCTCTTCCATCCGTTCCACCTCTTGATGCACCATCGAAAGAAGGATGTCCTGCCGCGGGTGACGATTTCCTACCCGGTCTTGCTGGAGAAGTCGAAGGAGGAGTTTCCCTGCCATATGGATAGACGAGTTCACAAGATTGGAATACTCGATCTCTGTCTTAACCCATGAGGGGGCAGGGTTCCCTGTCGCGTGGTTCATGAGAGTCTGTTCGACGTCTACAGAGCCGAGTCCGTGGAACCCGTTTCGCCGACGGATATTGAGATTCCGAATAAACCCGTTGCGATAAATTGTCCGGACACCGTGGACGTAGTTGATTGCCAGTATCGCAATAATACGAGTCGACTCAATGCCGCTGGAGAGTATTTTGTCGAGAGGGACTCCGAAGTATGACTGCGTTCGGTCGATATCGTAGACTGTGAGGAGCATCTCGAGCACGTACTCCCAGTCAACTTTCGGCTCAATCTGGACGCTCATACCGGGGACCAGTCTGACGATTCCCACCATGTCCGAGGGTTTGACGTGGAGCTTGTCGTCGACGACCCGCACTGAAAGTACCTGAAGCGATCTCGTGTTCGGTCTTCTCCCACTCTGTCGAGATCGAAGTCGCGGACGCTTCTTTACAAACTTGCTCCCTTTCCTGACGAAGTTGGCAGCGCGAAGCTCTTCTTTAATCGTGTTTGGATCACACTCTTCGACAATGAGCTTCTTACTCTCCTGAACCGAGCACAGAGGAGTTCCGTAGTCGTGCCGTACGGCATCATTCATAGGCGCTGACGCCCATCTCGCGTTCCTCAGCTTCTGCTTGACGCTCTGCGATGTCAACCGCTGGACTAAGATCGAACGCCTCGAACTGATCGTCGAGAGTTTCGTAGTGACTAGCTAAGCGATTAATCTGGGGAAGAGCTGCAGTATTCAGTAGCCGAGGTGTGATGTACGTCGCGAACGCTTGACCGACAGCGACCGCCTCTTCGCCGACATACGGACCACCGCTGCCACAGGCGTGTGTGAGGAACTCGGTGACGTCTCTGTAATGCATTGGTCCGAACTCCATGATGCCATTCTCGCCCGTAGTTGTGATCCCCTCGTTTACCCCCTGGTGATGGCGCTCGAAGAGTTCACGAAGCTCGTCGGTGTCAATATCTATCTCTGAATCCAGCCTGCCAATCCATTCTCTGAAGAGTTCGGACCGCTCTTTGTCGCCGTACCGGCTGAGTTCAATCATAGCGAATCGACGAGTGATTGCGTTATCCAGCTCGTTCACCGTGCGATCCGACATATTCATCGTACAGATGATCTTGACGTCGTCGTTGAGCGTAAGCGGGGTTCCTTCTTCGTCCTTGAAGATAACCTGTTCTTCGTCCTCGATAGCAGTGTACAGAGGGCCGAATACCTGAGAGATGTCTGCTCGTGTGATCTCGTCGATTATCACTCCCCAGTTGTCATGATACTCGTTGGCTTTCTGAATCCCCTGTGAGACGCAGCCCGCTTGACGGTGGTACTGTATCTCTCCCCCCTCCGTCTCTGGTTGGATGCTCCCAGTAATGTCTGCAGGTGTCCAGGTCGGAGTTGCGGTATGGATAGAGTAGTCGAGACAAGTTTCTAATGCAAGCTGCTTTGCGAAGTAGGTCTTCCCAGTTCCAGTTGGACCGTATAAGACGATTGGTTTCCCAACCTGGATTGCAGTTAGAGCGTTCTTCCTGACTGTATCAGGAACAAGCGGCTCGTTGAGATTGTAGTTTCGTTGAGCGACGGTTTGCTTTACATCGAATGGAGTTATCCGAGAGGTCAGCAGAGCCTGCGTAACGACGTCGCTATCACCAGAGACATCTCGGTCAACGGTGAGTGACTCGACTAAGTACCGTAACGCATCTGGGTCAGATGTCTCTTCGATAAAATACTCCGCAGTTGAGGCTGAGCCAAGAATAAAACCGCTATACTGCTCTGCTTCCTCGCGATCAAAGTTCTTCCAACTCGGCTTTCCACTACTCATTATCTGGTGGATGACGGGGGGCACAATAAAACAACATGTGATATGGAGGTCACGTCTGAGAATTTTTCGACGACGGACTGGTCCTCCAGAAAGGTGCATTACTATGTGGCTTACACCGTTAGAGATAATCATCGATGACGTTTGATCCGGACTCAATCACCTCTGGTCACTCCCTGATTCAAAGACTTGATCAATATAACCCATGGTGGGAATTCGGGAGAGAGGCATCAACATCCGGTGAATTCTCGTCGCTACGGGGCACGTTCTATCGATTGTATAACGCACTCCACGAAGGGGAAGCTCGGTTACTGTCCGCAACTGGACCAGATGGCGTTGCGAAGAGTCGTCTCCTTAACCAGCTGATTGCGGCGCATATCGATCCAAACTTCGTCGAGAAGTTTTTTCGCGACTCGATGAGCCGCGAACTGGCTCAATCGAACCTAATTCCTCCTTCAAACATTCTCTACATCCCACTTCGAGACGACCCAGTATTTCAGCTACACCCGGAAGAACAACTCCGAGCAGCCGTTGACCATTTCGAGACGCACGTTTTTCGACAACATCAGTCTTCCACTCACTATCTGTTCTTTGATGACCTCCACATCGTTGAAAGGCCCAATAAGCGTGGCAATCAAGAAGCGGGTCGCTGGGAACAGCTCCTAATTGAGTTACTAGAGGAACACGAGGACCGCCGAATTGTCTTTTCAGGCCTCTCAATGGAGGAAGTGAGGAAACGATTAGCGTCTGCCACTGCAGGTGGCTCGAAATACATAATAACGGGTAATCATTTTGATGTGTATCCCCTCGGGTTCGGTGATTTTCTTCGAATGCGATACCGTGACATCGAACTCGCACCAGCTTCTGAACGCTTTGATGAGAAGTCAGCCATGGCGACGATTCAGGACGGTATTACTCACAGAACCCCGGATACAATAGTCTCAGAGCTTATTTCGCAAGAATCTGGATCAGTCATCGACTCCTTTACTGTTCGGCGAGAGATCGCAAATTACTGTACCACAGGGGGGATTATAGCACTCCGGATTGCCCAGCAAGGAATCTCTCTAAACGACGAACGGTTCACCGACGTAATTCGGGGCCGTGGGGATGTCGATTTCGAGGGCATCCAACGGAGAACACTCGACGACTTCAGAGACGACCTAATCCGCGCTGCTACGAATCTGGGAGGAGTGAAGGACGCATCCGGCTTAGAGCGATTCTGTGCTCTCGCCGCACATGAACATCCGATCGATGACGTCTTGTTCGATGACTTGACTGCGGTACTTAACATCGACCGCAGAACACTCCGTGACAAGTATCTTAGCAACCTCTCACGGCTCCACCTCCTCTCGCCAGCGCAGGAATACGACAACCAACGCCCTCGGAAGATTCGATTCTACTTCAGAGATCCCGGGGTTACCAATGCGTTCTGTCAGAACGACCTCAACGATGTCCTTCGTCGTCAGCCTGGATTGGACGAAGCTCTCGCGAAGGCAGTCACATTCGATCACACTGTTCGATTGTCGAGCGAATTGAATCATATCCACGACCCGAAACGAGGCGTCATCAAGTTCTGGGTGGGGTCGAAAGGGACGGTCGACTTCGTTCTCAAGATCAATGGGACACCCGTCCCGATCCTCTGGTCGTATAATAGAGGTCTGGACGAACTCTATCGAAGTGCGAATACACCAGAGTTCGACGCACTACAGGAGTTCCTTCGTGGGGATGCATATGCCACCGAGAGAGATCGGGTTGACGAACTGCAGTACGCTTCTGTTCCAGAAGTGTTCGCTGAGCAGCGTCGCACCTACGTTGGAAAAGGCACGTATGCTGGACAGCTAGGCGACGAAGAAGTCGCAGTCTTTGACGGTGAGCCACTTTTTGGGGTTGTGCTGACGAATGCTCGAGAGGCGTTAGAGCAAGGGGTTTCCGTCATTGAAGATGGCCCGAAGCCAATTCTTCAGATCCCGCTCTGGACGTATCTTCGACTTTCCTAACAACGACTCCCGGAGTCCGTGTATCTTTTAGCATTTCACGGCAACGTATCAGTGTCAGAAGTGGGTCAAGTCGGAGACCACCACGAAATCCCTACTGAGCGTGACTTCCCGATTCTACTGGGTTCTCACTTATCGGGTAAGGTAGCTTTCGGACGATTTGACCCACACACCGCCGTCTCAACCAAGAGCCAAAATCCACGTTCGATTGGGAGTTCCTGACGTTCTCCTCGCTCCGCAGAGCGACCTGTTTCCTGAGACATTGTTAATACGCCATCCAATCCATAGGTATATAATAAATCCCGTACACTAACAGTCGTTTTCCACGCACAGCTCTCTATCCTACACAACCTATTTGACGACATACTGTTTCGATTGACACATGGACGAACAGGACCTCGTTGATATCGAGGTCAAACACGGTGACTCAGACGGCGTTATGGACTCATATTCGTCTGGCATTGCGGACTTCTCTTTCCACCGACAAACAGTCATCGCGAACCGTTTGCTTGCAGGACAGCCCGATACTGAACTGCGGTCTCTCCTCGGCGTTGACGAAGACCAGGTCAAACTCCTTGAACACCAGGTCAATGCTGCCCACCGAGCGCTCTTTGATATGGACGGTAAAGCGCTTCTCGCGGATGAAGTTGGTCTTGGAAAGACAATCGAGGTTGGTATGATTTTGAAGGAGATGCACTACCGTCAGACCGACGGTTCAGTGTTGATTCTCACCCCTGCACAGTTGGCCAAGCAGTGGCAGGGTGAACTTCGAGAAAAATTTGGAATGGAGTTCGTCTGCAACTATGATGACGAGTTTCAAGCATTCGGTGCTCACGACCGAATCATCGCAAGCATTGACACCGCAAAGAGTGAGCGTCACATGGCTTCGGTGCTCGCCCGAGACTGGGACGTCCTTGTACTAGACGAAGCTCACTATGTGAAGAACGAGGAGACAGACCGATACGACCTCATCAAAAAAATCAGGTGCGACTATGCGTTCTTCCTCACAGCGACACCCATTCAGAACGAACTTACAGATCTCTATAACATTGTCTCTCTCCTCCGTCCTGGTTTGTTCGGTAGTCGCGACACCTTCCATCAGTATTTCGTGAACAGTAGTCAGCAGACCCTCGTGAACCGTAGTGAACTCCAACGTCGTCTGGGGCAGGTGATGATCCGCAACAAACGCGCGGACACAAATATCGACTTCACTGAACGGATAATCGATACACGGACATTCGAACCCAATGAGGCCGAACAGGAGTTGTACGAAGCAGTTACTGACTATGTGCGGGCAGCATATACTGAGGACCAAGGCCAAAAGTTGGTCCTAATGCTTCTCCAGAAAGAGGTCGTCAGTAGTCCTGCTGCACTAGAACAAACCGTCCGGAAGAAACTAGATGACCAGCAAGTGATCACACACGACAATGAACTCGAAACGATTCTCGACAAAATTGATGCTGTAGAGAGCGTTACAAAACAAGAACGGCTGTTCGATATCGTGGAAGAAGTTCGAGAACGAGTAGAGATGGGCCGAGTGATTATATTTACACAGTTCCGTGCAACACAGCGTCAGCTGCTTGAAGCTTTGGACGAACAGGGCTACACAACGCACGCCTTCCATGGTGGGCACTCAAGCCACGAGAAGGAAAATATCGTCGACCAATTCCGTGAAGATGGTGGCGTCCTCGTCTCGACAGACGCAATGAATGAGGGCCGAAATCTTCAGTTCTGTAATATCATGGTGAACTACGACCTCCCATGGAATCCGATGAAGGTGGAGCAGCGTATTGGACGCATCCACCGTATTGGCCAGAAACGGAAGGTGTATATCTTTAATATGGGACTGAAGGGGACAATTGAGGAGTACGTCCTCGAACGACTCTATCACAAGATAGATCTCTTCCAGCAAACGGTTGGTGAACTGAGTACGATTCTCACACGTATGGAGGACTCTGGAAAGACATTTGAAGATGAGATATTCGATCGGTTAGTTAACGCCGGGTCGGAAGTCGATCTTGAGAACGATTTCGACTCAATGGCCATTGATTTAGAGAAACAGCAGGATCTCTCACAAAAGGTGGAGCAGTTCAACAGTGGTGTTTTCGAGGGATTCGACCTGGGGGCCGACGATGACTGATGCAACCCACGCTGTGACCCAATCCGCTATAGAAGCTATTGCCCGAGAGTATCTGAAAGGTTTGGGGGGTACGATTCGAGAGGATGGTCGACAATGGAACGTTTCCTTACCGGCTCATGTTGATGTCGAGTTCAGCGATAGGAGCGAGTTTGAGATAGTACTTGATAGTGAAGAATCGGAAACGGAGGAAGCGTCACGTCTTCTCACCCCCGAGAGCGAATTTACTCAGCAACTCCTCACTGAAGCGGCACAGATGGCTACTATTGGAGAGGTTGCACTGACTGCCGATATCATCGACCGTAACTACACTCCCCCATCGTGGATTACCGCAGGCGATTCTGAAGTGATCGATGCCACGTTCACTCCGTACTACGACAAGACTGCCATTTGCTTATTCGTGAAGGTAGGCGTTGAAACCGTCAGTAAGTATCAGACGCAATTTCTTGAAGCCGTTGCTGTAGATTTGGAGTCAGAATCGATTCTTCCACGGATTCCTTCGATTCTGCTGTCCAAGTTCTTCGCACCACGAAACGTTCCTCGAGTAGACTCGTCAGTCGATGCAGATCCATCAGTTTCGTCTGAGAAGCTCGCAATGGTAATCACAAGTGGGCAGGAGTATGCGGTAGAACACTTGGAGGGCGATATTGATGAGCTCAGACGGTCAGCATCTGAATCCGCTGGCTCGGAGTTTGAAGAATACCGTCAACTCCAAGAACAACGAATTCCCGAACTCCAGAACGAAATTAACTCGATAGCCGATCGTATCCAGAAATTGGCGGATAAAGTAGATACTGCGGACTCTGAGCAACAGCGAGTTGAGGCGCTAGAGATGCGAAGCGAACTCAAAGCAGAGAAACAACAAGCCGAAGCCGAACTTAGTGAGATTTTACAGGAGAAGGAAAGCGGGTATTCACAAAAAAAAGAGGACATCTACGACCGACACGCTACCGAAGTAACAACCTCTCCCATTGCAATTACGTTCGTGAACTACGAACGTGGAGAGGCTGAGTTTACTATTGGTAATGGGAAAGGGACCGTAGCTCTGCGAGCACCGTACGCCATTGGTGCTGGCGTAACTGAAGATGTTCGGTGTCAAAACTGCTCTGAGACACTTTCAGAATCGAATCCAGTCTGTGTGACGAGTGACGGACAAAAATGCCAAACCTGCCGGTAGCAGTCACCCTTCCCGACCGAGATCTGAAAAGGTAGGAATCGACTGGGTCACCTGCCAAGTAACGTATATTTGAACAGGGAGTGAACATCTTCTTGATTCGAATTTGGGTGGACTCTAGAGATGCCTTACCTCGGCCTCATTGACGACCGGAAAGTAATCCCTCCACAGGTAGACGATGGAGCTACTGTCACCTGTCCAGCTTGCATCGGGCCCATGTCGGTTGTTCAATCTCATGAGCGAGGTACTGCTTTCATTTCTCGACATTTCCGACACCACGACAGAAATCAGAACACCTCCCAACGGATATCAGGACAGACAACACTTGCAGATCTGAACAGACCTGGTGTTTGTCCTGGAGAATCTGATGAGCATCAGAAAATGAAGTCGATTGCGTATGCTCGACTGGAACATGATTTCCCTGACGCTTCTGTTGAACTAGAGTCCGGAGTAGAAAATCGGATTGCAGACGTACTCGTGACGTTTGACGAGCCCCAATCACCGTATGGGAGGGGAATCGCAGTCGAGGCGCAGTACCGAAACCACGGGAAAGATATCGAGACAGTCACCGAGCACTATCTCGAACGTGGGTTTAGTGTTGTCTGGCTCGAGGAAGATCATTTCACCAGCCACGATGTTGATCTCTCGGGCATTCTAACCGTCTGGCCATATGCTCTCCCTGACAGGGCTGGTACGGAGGGTTATTCAGATGTCATCCGGTGGTTGTGGCAGGACAAATCGCCTCGTGTTGTGATGGAGATCCCGATACCTGCAGACTGGCCTCATTCGATAAAAGCGGTGAGTGGATTACAGTGGCGCAGTGTCGCCTTCGTCGACGAGGTCGGGCATGGGTGACTGTTTCTCGATCGCCCACTGGACACCTCACGTTTCAATTGGGAAAGAAAGAGTTTGGCTGGAACGCCGAATCGTATCGAGTCACAGTGCAAGTCGAGAGAAGCGATTGTGCAGAGCTAAGAGAGTTCGTAGATGAACTCCATGACCAAGGATTTGGCTCAGAACGCCCGCCTGAGAAGGAACGAGACCAGCCATGGCATGACTTAACCACTGCATGGTTGGCAGGGTCTCCGAACGTCACTGCGTGGCTGTCTGCATCTCTCTCTTCAGATGGAAACGTCGTACTCACTTTGGGGAAGAAACATCCAGTAAACACGGAGACTGTAACCGTCCAGATAGACCGAACCGCCGTTAACAAACTTCGACACCTGGTTGATCTACTGGAGAGGGCATTCGAATTAGAGTACGGATAGCTCGCGCGGAAGCAATTTTATTCGCAGAATGAGGACTATTTCTCAGTTAGATGGAGGAATCGCCAGATGATCGGTCTGAGACGTTATCACAGACTGACGAGGTTCTCTCCGTTCAGCAGCTCAATCAGCGTATCTCGGACGTCGTAGACATGTCCGAAGCACTTCAGGATGTCCGCGTTATGGTGAATCACGAATCTCGGCAGGAACAATGCAGCCCTCTACTTCACTCTCATCGTCGGTACACATGGATCTTAGATGCTATTGGATAAATTTAATTTCCAAATCGCCGTTCTCTGCTCCGCCCTCGTCGAAACCTCCGCTACAATCTGGGATGAGTTACTGGTTCCCCGTTTACGGTGGAATCCAGCTCGTGTGGTCGCGGAGAGTTTTATCAGGTGCTTCCATGGTCGCACCGCACTTAGGGCAGTAATCTTCGATCGCGTCCTCATCGTAGAGATAGTGATCGCACTCGGGAGGGCTGGCTTGGAAATATACGTCGTCCCAGTCGATGTCTGGTTCTCGACCGTAGAGACAGAAAGTACTGTGTCCTGAACGCCCTCGATGATTGGTCATTAACCGAACGGGACAGTACATACACTCACGGAGTTCAATTAGCGGCTGGTCGGAATGGTTTATCCAGAGCGTCTCTCGGCGTCCCCATTCGTGAATCCCCTTCGGACCCCAGCATCGCTCTATCTCTGGTCGTGTCGCAAGCAGTTTCTCCACCTGCGCGGAATGGTACTGACTTCCTGCCCACTTCGAAAACGGGTCTCGATCGTACTCACGGACAATCGCGTTTTTGAGTGCTTTTAGGGGAAAGTCGGGGCCGTACTCGTCGCTCGCGGTGTAGGTGTAACTATCATCGGGTTCGTGGACCCTGCGTAGCTCGCAATCCTGGCCAGCACAGATATCGTACGTGACTAGATCATCCTGGCCGCGGGGGTGGGCATAGGGAGGCACTCGTTCCCACGCGTGCTCGCCGTCGTAGAGGAGTGATTGGCAGTTCGTATATCGGTGGGCCTTGCTCGTCCGCTGGGAATATCCAGCTCCGTCATCACGCTCGAACTCGGCACTAATCGTGTCGTAGCCGAACGTATCGAGAAGGATTGTGCCTGCGCGAATCCAGACAACGGAGAAACCAGCTGCCAAGTAGTCGTGCGTAACCTGCTGGACGTTCTTGTTTTCGTGGCTATGCTGCACCTCAACGGCGAGTCCCTCCCCGAAGTAAGGATTCCAATCGTCGAACGTCACGAGGATGTCAGCACGGCGTTCAGTCACAGGTGTCGGCACTTCAGATACGTCGACGTCCACCTCTGTCTCGACGTCGGCACTTTTCCCGAACTGCTGGTGAAGGGCGACTTCGGCACGGGCAACTGCGCGTTCGTGGGTCTCCGACTCGCCGCTGTTCGAGCAGTGCTCCCCAGCGTCGTCTGATACGTGGTAGAAGTGTCTAGACTTTCCCGGCGCGGATCGTGGGTACATCGTCCCACTGCACACTGGACAGGTGACGGCTTCCCCATCGTCGACAATAGCAGGGACGACCGGGCGACCGTCACGGCGACCGCGGAAAGGCATATCGGCAACAAGCATCTAGGTGAGCAAATAATTTCTCCCAGTCAGAAGGTCCGAACTAGGCAGAACTGGTTAAAGCGGGTCCTCGAGGCCGCAGGAGATACAGCGCATACAGCCGTCTTCACGTTCCCAGATGTGGTCGCAGTACTGGGGGTCTGTGGTCGTCATCTCAGAGAAATCCTCGAACGGGTCATTTGAGATGATCTCTTCTCCCTTGTGCTCTTTGAGGCGGGCGCCACATCGACATCTGTAGCGATTCTCGCCACGGGGCTCCCAGACGTGTTGATGATCTTCTTTCTTTTTCTCCTTTTCTCGCTGTTCAAACGCCGCTTGAGCAGTTCTGTCAGCAAGGTCAGAACTCGTCTTGATGGTTGACTCATCGTAGATGTACGCCTCTACAGCAGTGTCTTTCCAGCGCTCAAGCCGACAGTGTTTGCAGAAATCCCGATCGTGGAGGTCACTCCCTCCGTATTTCCAGGTATGGTTACAATCCGGATTCGGGTCAGTGAAGGTAAGGGGTTCAGAGTTCACGAACCGCTCCAAATACTCCTCAGGCGGATCGATTTCCGGAGGATCTGCCCACGAAGCTGCGAAGGCGGTCTCTGCCTGTTGGTCGAATGCGACGACCATCTCCTCAATACGGAATCGGTCGTTGCTAAAATCGTCAGGGCTGGCCCAGTAGACGCTATATCCGGCTGAGAGATAGTCGTGTGTGACCGCGTCGAGGTCTTTCTCTTCGTTTGCGTATTGCACCTCAACGATCAACCCACGCCCTAGATAGTCGTTTGCGTCATCAGAGGGAAACTCAACGATTGCATCAGCATGGCGAGAATCAGCAAGCGTCGGCGTGTTGGAAACTGCAACAGTACCTTCGGGTTCACAACGAACATATTGGTCAAAGCGTTGTCTCAACGCCGAGACTGCAAGTGATTTCATCTTCCGGTGAGGGTCCGATTCTCCTCCGGAGCAATTGGCAGTCGAGGTTCCAGAGGTTGCAGTAACGTGGTAGAAATGGCGGGCTCGGCCATCGTCAAATGGGCCCCGCGGTCGCATTGTC
>SL_4KL_010_BRINEDRAFT_10000527_pt1 | contig 19662 bp, 18 predicted proteins | sample SodLak_010_BRINE_2_FD_10664 | JGI IMG/M metagenome (IMG submission 10664)
GACGACGACGGCCTCGCCGCGTGCTTTGTCCTCCGCGAGCAGGAACGCGATCGAGCCGGCGGCGTCGTCGCGGTGGACCATGTTCAGGTAGCCGTCGGTGACAGGGCCGTCGATGTAGCGGTGCAGCCGGTATCGGTCGGGTCCGTACAGCCCGGATAGTCGTGCAACGGTGCCATCGATACCGTGATTTTCGGCCTCCTCGAGTGCGATGCGCTCGGCTTCCGCGAGCACTTTGGTCTTCTCGGTCGTCGGCTCGATCGGCGTCTCCTCGTCGACCCAGTCGCCGTCGTGGTCGCCGTAGACGCCGGTACTGGAGGTGTAGATGTACCGCTCTGGCGGGTTCTCTCTGCTCGCAAACTCCTCTATTGCCATCTCCTGGGCGTCGACATAGATCTCCTGGGCAGCGTCGGCTCCCCGGCCGCCGGAACTCGACGCGAAGACGACCGTCTCGGCCTCGGGCAGCTCTGCCAGCTGTTCTGGCTCCGTGAGATTAGCCTGATGGCCGGTGAAGCCAGCTGCTTCGATCTTCGCGATGCCATCGTCTGACCGTCGGACGCCCACGACATCGGTGCCGTCGAGCTGGTGGTCACCACCGGGATCGACCAGCTGGCGGCCGAGCTCCGTTCCGATGTAGCCACAGCCGAGAATGAGGACAGTCATTGTTTCTCCCCCTCGATGAACTGATGCAGTGTGGCGTACTCGGCGAGCGTCACCGGATATCTGCCCTCGACTTTCTGCTGGATCTCCTTTGGCTCCAGCTCGTCGTTGATCCCCGAGGCGATTGCCTCGACGTCAAGGACGGCCATCGACATCCCCATCAACAGGATATCGCGGGCCTCGGTCTGCAGAGACTCCTGATCTGGCAGTTCTGGATCGGTCGCGAGAATCGCCGTTGCCTCCTCCAGCGTTAGCGTCGGCGACTCCCCGTCGACCAGCGCCTGCAGTGTTTCTCGTTCGATTCCGGACTCGTCGGCAACCTCCTCGATCCCGACAGCGTCGATCGTCTCGATCAGCCGGCGTTCGTACGTCGCGTGCAGTTCCTCGGGTGATTGCTCACCCGCCGACTCGAAGGCTCCTCGAAGCATACGTCCGGGTACGAGAGCCGAATATAAGTGCGTGTCCAAGCAGTATTGTTGCGACATACTCTACATCCCGGCAAAAATCATTGCCGGTCTGGACCATTGTTCGGATCACCATGACAGCCCGTTCGCTCGAACTGTTCAGACGATCATTTGTTGGGAATTTTGTCTGAAGTACCTCGAACGCTGTGACGATTAAGATGAGTGAGTTGACCGCGAACAGCAAGAAAGCCCCCGGTCGCTTAGCGACTGCGACTCGCTGTCGTCCGAAAATCGAAGATTTTCGTGACTGAGCGGGATCGAAGATCCCGCGAGGTCAGCAAGAGCGCCGCTCTTGCCGGATCACGAGAGAGCCTCGCTCTCTCGAACGACGCTCCAGTGGGTGCTTGCGTCGTCTCGTTCGCTAAGCGACCGGCCCCTTTCAGTCCCGCCCAATTTCACTTTCCAGACCGGGCGGGACTGAAAGGGGCAGTCGGCTACGCGAACCCCGGCGACGTAAGCACCGCAACGAACAAAGTGAGTGAGGAGCGCAGCGAGTCGTGGGAGCGTAGCCGGCTGGGGCTTTCTTGCTGTTCGTGGCTGTCACAGCCCCATTCGTTCAGTTTCTCTCTGGTTTCGGGGGCTTTCTTGCTTTTTGTTGTGGTTCTTTTAGATTAGTTTGCTCCTCGGGCTTTCTTGCTGTTCAGAGCAATCACAGTTACGACGTGTCCCACAACTAGCTCCGGTGCGCTTACGGGGATCGGCCGCAATCGTCAACCAATGACAGATCCTGCAGATCTCGCAGACCGTCTCCAAGATGGAGAGCTTCGTCTTTACGAACTCGACGATCACGCAGATGCCGACACCGCTGCCGAGGCGCGCCGATTGCTCGCCGAGCGTGAAACTGACACTGATCTCTCCGCGATCGGGAGCTACAGCTTCGCGGCGGCCGACGCCGAGGCCAACATCGAAAACATGATCGGCGGGGCCCAGATCCCGATGGGCATCGCGGGCCCCGTCGCCGTCGACGGTGGCGCGGCAGATGGCGAGTTCTACCTGCCGCTGGCGACGACCGAGGGGGCGCTGCTCGCAAGCGTCAACCGCGGACTCTCCGCGATTCACAACAGTGGTGGCGCGACCGCACGGGTGACGGCGTCGGGGATGACCCGCGCTCCCGTCTTCCAGGTCGCTGGCGTCGCAGAGGCCGAGGAGGTCGTCCAGTGGGTCGACGACAACACCGACAACCTCCGCGAGGCTGCCGAATCGACGACCAGTCACGGCGAGTTGCTCGCGGTCGATCCGTACGTCGTCGGCGACAACGTCTTCCTTCGGTTCGTCTACGACACCAAAGATGCAATGGGGATGAACATGGCGACGATCGCGACACGAGAGGCCAGTGAACTCGTCGAATCGGAGACACCGGCACGGCTGGTTGCGCTCTCCGGCAATCTCTGTAGCGACAAGAAACCCGCCGCGATCAACGCCATCGAGGGGCGTGGCCGGTCGGTCACCGCCGATGTCACACTCTCGCGAGAGCTCGTCGAGGAGCGGCTCAACACTACACCCGAGGCGATGGCAGAGGGCAACACGCGAAAGAACTTGATCGGCTCGGCGAAAGCAGCGAGTCTCGGCTTCAATGCACACGCCGCGAACACCGTCGCTGCGGTCTTCCTCGCAACCGGACAGGACGCCGCACAGGTCGTCGAGGGCGCGAACGCGATCACGACGATGGAGGCTCGCGAGGACGAGCTGTACGCGAGCATCTCCTTCGCTTCACTGGAAGTCGGAACCGTCGGTGGTGGCACACGACTCGATACCCAAAGCGAGGCGCTCGAACTGCTCGGTATCGCCGGCGGTGGTGATCCACCCGGCGCAAACGCAAACGCGCTCGCAGAACTGATCGCCGTCGGCGCGCTCGCTGGCGAGCTGTCGCTCGTCGCTGCGTTCTGTTCGCGGCATCTCTCCAGCGCACACGAACAGCTCGGCCGGTAATCCTGTTTCAACCGATACCAGTGAGTCAGCGACACACGCGATGTATGGTGTAAAATACATCGAGCTGCAATCAGATTTAATAATATTGCGCGCAACTACCGTCTGTGATAGCAACACTGCTACAACAGGGGATTCCAACAAGCCCCAGCGAGTTCACGACACAGTACGGTGATACAATCGTTTCCTTCGGTATCACAGTGACGGCGTTCATCGTCACGTTCCTGGTTCTCTATATTGTCGGCAAGCCGCTACTCGTCCGAATAACAAAACGGTCGCTCAACGCGCGTGATTTCTCCCAGTCGGTGGTCAGTCTCGGATCGAGCATCGCCGGGGCGATTGCCGTCTTCGGTGCAGTCGCAGTCGCGGCGACGGTCGCCGGTTTCCCGGCAATCCTTTCGGCCTTTGCGACGATTGCCGCTGCGCTCGCGTTAGGATTTGCCTTCGCAGCCAGTGACATTATCGAGAACTTCGTCGCCGGGGTGTTTATCATCAGGGACAAACCGTTCGAGATTGGTGACTACATCGAGTGGGATGGCCATGACGGGATCGTTCGCGATATCGATCTACGGGTATCGAAAGTCGAGACGTTCAACAACGAACAGCTCACCGTGCCAAACGGCGATCTCGCGAACGCCGTCGTGAAGAATCCGGTCGCTAACGAGACACGCCGGATTACCTTCGATTTCGGCATCGAGTACGATGCCAGCATGAAGAAAGCCCGGGAGATCATCGTCGAGGAGGCCGAGAAACTCGACAACGTGCTCGACGAGCCAGCACCGTCGGCTCCCGTCACCGGGCTAGCGGACTCGGCAGTCGTGCTGAACGGTCGGGTCTGGATCGATCCGGATGTCACGGGCGCTGGACCAGTCAAAAACGCCTGGGTCGAGAATGTCAAGCGCCGGTTCGACGCTGAAGATGTCGGCATGCCATACCCACACACGGAGCTCACCGGTGGCATCGAAGTCGAAGCAGCAGAACTCCCCGAGCAGGTTGCCGACGACTAGCGAACCACAGCGGCGATTTTTTATTTTTCGCGAGACGATCAGATACAGCGCCAACTTGGAGAGACGTTTCTCGATCCTCAGATTCAGGCGAACTCGACACTGTCGAACCTCTCCACCTCGCCGAACAGCCAGCCAGCGTGATCGAGTGCGTACTCGCGGTCGTCGCTTTCAATAAAGCCGATCGCATCTTCGACGAGCACTGGTCGATAATCCCGCAGCCCGGCGCTGCCTGCCGTGTGCAACACACAGACGTTTGCGAGCGTCCCACCGAAGACGAGATTGTCGATTCCGTGTGCATCGAGCCACCCGTCGAGTTCTGTCTGGTAGAAAGCGTCGTAGGTGTGTTTGACGACGACGAGATCGTCGTCTGCGACGTCGAGTTCCTCGACAATCTCGGCCTCCCACGAGCCCTCGACGACGTGTTCCCCCCAGCGTTCGAACTCGTCGTAGTAGTGGGCGTCCTCGAACTGCTCGGGCGGGTGAACGTCCCGGGTGTAGATCACCTGTGCCCCCGCATCTCTCGCCCGGTCGACGAGTTTGGTACACGGCTCGATCGCCTCCTCGCTCCCGGGGGCATACAGGCTCCCGTCCGGATGACAGAAGCCGTTTTGCATATCGACGATCACGACTGCGGTGTTCGATGGGGAAATCTCCATATCTCCCGTTGCCGATCCAGCTACAGAAAATTTGTGTCACTGACATCGCTTGACTTGGTCACAGACGTCTCCGCGACAATCGACCAGAGCGGGCGTGAACGCGCCGTTTTTATTTCCGCAGCCCAAGGTACTGGTATCTTCCCCGCCACATGAAACGTCTCCTGCTCGTCGTTGTTGTCGTCGTTCTGGCTGGTTGCAGCGGTTTTTTGCCAGCTGATTCCACCGACGGCGAGGTTCCCGAGGGACTCGGTGAGGTCGGCAACGTCAGCTACGACACCAACCTGAATATCGACGCCAACGACGGACTCACCGACGAGGAACTCGACGCGTTCGTCAACCGCTCGATGGCCAGAATTGAGGTAATCCGTGAACTCGAATTTGAACGGCCAGTCGAAGTCGATGTCGTCTCTCGGGAGCAGTACCGCGAGCAGTACGCTGACCGTGTCCAAAGCCCGACAGACGCCGAGTGGGAAAACCAGATCTGGCAGAGCCTCTTTATTGTCGGGCAGGATCGTGACGTGACTGCCGAACTCGACGAGGCCTTCGGCGACGCAGTCCAAGGGTTCTACGAACCGGGGCAGGACCGCATCGTACTCGTCAGTGACGAAGAGAACCCGACAATCAATAAACCGACGCTGATCCACGAGCTGACCCACGCGTTACAGGACCAGCAGTTCGGGCTCGAATTCGGACACGAGACGCGTGACGAGCAAGCCGCCTACGACACACTCGTCGAGGGCGAGGCAGAGCTCGTCCCGCAGCTGTATCTGGAACGCTGTGGCGAGTGGTCCTGTGTCCGGCCCGAGACCGAACTCAGTGCGACCACCGACCTCGACCGTGGTATTCTCCAGATTATCACACAGCCGTACACGCAGGGTGTCGGCTTCGTCGCAGAGCTCGAAGCCGAGGGTGGCTGGGAGGCAGTCAACGAAGCCCACGAGAACCCGCCGACCAGCACCGTTCAGACGATCGACACCGAGCGATATCCTGACGACCCACACCGCAACGTGACTGTTTCAGATCGATCGACCGACCAGTGGGATCGGTTCGACAGCCATCCGACGGGTGATACACTCGGTGCAGCGTCGATTTTCACGATGTTCGCCGCAAACGATGTCGTACAGCCAAACAACCCAGAATCGTACGCCCATCCTGTCGTGTCTGGCTGGGATGGCGATCAGATCGTCCCCTACCGGAGTGGTGAGGAGTTTGGCTACGTCTGGGAGATCGCCTGGCAGTCACCGGCTGATGCCGAGCGCTTCGCCGACGCCTACGAAGCACTACTCGACGAACACGGCGGACTGGCCCGAGGCCAGAATAGCTACGTGATAGACGACGGCCCCTACGAAGGTGCCTACCGCCGACAGGTCAGCGGGGACACTGTCCGGATCGTTCACGGACCGTCCGTGACCGAACTCTCGGCAATTCACGATCCCTGACAGCTCACACGACGCTGTCGATCCGGTCGACTGGTGTCACGGAATAATCGATCGAGAGCGTGTCCTGTGTCGCGCGGATCTTGCCGACGAACGTCGAAATGTCCTCTAGATCGCCTTCGAGAATGAAAAGCTCCATGCAGTAGTGGTCGCCGACGTGGTTGTGGACGTGTGAACTGACGAGATGGTCGTACTCGTGGCGCAGATGCATCATCTTCTGTTCGACATCCGTCGATTCGAAATCGAACAGAACGGTGACGACCCCCATCAGATCGCGCTCTTCGAGCTGTTTGTCCTGAAATTCGGTGAGGAGATTCCGGGAGGCCTCTCTGACGACCTCACTCCGTCCTGTGTACCCGTGTTCTTCGGCGAAGCTGTCGAGCCGTTCCAGTAATTCGTCAGGCATCGAGACACTGACTACGGTCATATATTAACTCAAGGGACTCATGGTAGTATAATCTTATTATTTCCCCCACCTGAATGACCAGTACAATCACAAGACTCCCAGAGTGGACGCGCCTTTCTATTGTTAGTTCCGGTCGTGAACAGCTCCTGACCCCTCCTCGATTGTGGCCAACAGGGTGGGAAGCACGTCCCCACGACACCGCGAAGAGAACAGCTCGTGACCACCATCGTACAGCACAGTTCGCTCGGCTGGCATTGCTTCCCCGATTGCCCTGACACTCACGATTTCGTCCCGGAGCGAACAGAACACGACTGCCGAGCCGTCGATCGTCGGACAGCGGTTCTGCGCATCGACAATTTCACGGAGAAACGCTGGTGACGCTCGGTCTGGAACCGCCTGGAGCTGTGTCTCGGTCGCCAGCGAACCGATCATCTTGCTGGTTGCCGTGCCGGTCGGAACCACTGGCCGGCTGATCGGGAGCCGCCGGACCAGTTCAAACAACACACCTTCCTGCCTAGCGTGAATCCCCCACCAGGGGCTCAGGTAGGTCCGACTCTCCGCGCCATCAATGAACGGACCGATCAATCCGCCCGTGCTGTGACAGATCAGCCTGAACGAATCGAGATCGGCGGTGTAGCGAGCGACTGGCCTGACGTACTCTCGCTCGAAATCAGTGATTGTCGTCGGGAGTTCGAACGTATGTACGCGGTATCCCTCGTCGGCAAACTGCTCGACGAGCCACTGCACGTTTTCGTGGGTAACGCGATTCCCCCAGCCCAACAGAAAAATGAGATCTGATCCATCTGCTGGCCCGGTTGTCGTTATTTTCACAGGCGAAGACAGCACTCTCGGCCCAATAAATCTGTGCAGGAGCTGCGGTGAGGTAACTGCAATATTCCTGTCAACCCCAAAGGTACAAACGGCCAGCCGCGTACCTGCTGATATGAGTGTTCGGACAGCGGTCGTTCTCGCAGCTGGCGAGGGAACTCGTCTACGCCCCCTGACGCACAACCGACCAAAACCGATGCTGCCGGCGGCCAACCGGCCGATTCTCGAACACGTACTCGACGCGCTCATCGAGGCCGATATCGAGCGGCTGGTGCTCGTCGTCGGCTACCGTCGTGATCGGGTACAGGATCACTTCGGTCCGACGTACCGTGGTGTCCCGATTGAATATGTCGCACAGGACAAACAGCTTGGAAGCGGTCACGCGCTGTTGCAGGCTGCCGACACCGTTTCAGAACCGATGGTCGTCGTCAACGGTGACCGGCTGATCGAGGCGAGTTCGATCCAGGCAGTGATCGACGATTTCGAGAAGCACCCGACTCGGGCGACGATGGCGGTCATCGAGCACGCGAACACGAGCAGATACGGTGTCGTCAGCCTGGACAATGACACGGTCACGGAGATTATCGAGAAACCACAGACCGACGATTACCGGCTAATAAACGCCGGCATCTATGCCTTCGACGAACACGTCTTCGGAGAAATTGCCGACACAACCCGCCAGGCGGGTGAACTTGCGTTGACAGACACACTGGCGACACTCACCGAAACAGCCGACGTTCGCGGCGTTCGAATCGAGGGGCGCTGGGTTGACGCCACTTACCCCTGGGATCTGCTGGAGGTGGCGACGGAACTGCTCGATAGCGGCCCGAAGAAGCCGGCCAAACGCGACGGTGTCTGGGTTGCCGACGACGCTCGCATTCACGACCATGCGACACTCCGATCACCGGTTGTCATCGGGAACAACTGCGAAATTGGCCCCGGGTCGGTAGTCGGACCGAACGTTGCACTCGCTGCGAACACGACCGTCGGCTCGAACGCAACAGTCGAACGAACAATCGCCGATACCGACAGCCGGATCGGCCACGCCGCGGTTCTCCTTGATGCTGTGCTCGGACAGGACGTCCATATCGGCGCCGGCACAACCATTCCCGGTGGACCGGCTGACGTTCCCATCGGCCGTGAGATACACGAGTCCCAGCAACTCGGGGCGGTGCTCGCGGATCACGTTCGGGTAGGTGGGAGCGTCTCGTTCGAACCTGGCACACTGGTCGGCACAGAAGCTGAAATCGGTGGTGGCTGTCACGTCCGTGGCCAGGTTCCCGAAGACGCGGAGGTGGTCCGCTAATGTGTGGAATCATTGGCTGTGTGGGTCGCGGCGACCAGACGTTACAGACACTCGTTCATGGGCTCGAAAAGCTGGAGTATCGAGGCTACGACTCTGCTGGTGTCGGCCTCGGCGGCGAGAAACTCACAGTCTCCAAAACTGCCGGCGAGATCGAAGCGCTGACTCAGAAACTCTCCGACCAGGATCTTTCCGGAACTGTCGGCATCGGCCACACCCGCTGGAGTACACACGGCCCGCCGACGGATGAAAACGCACACCCACATCAGGGCTGTACTGATCGTGTCGCTGTTGTCCACAACGGCATCATCGAGAACTATCAGGAGCTTCGCGAAGAGCTGACTGCCAAGGGACACAGCTTCAGCAGCGACACCGACACAGAGGTCGTCCCACACCTAATTGAAAAAGCACTTGACGATGGTGCCGAGCCAGAGGCCGCGTTCCGGTCGGCGATCAATCGGATCGAAGGGAGCTACGCGATTGGTGCCCTGATCGAGGGGACCGAGGCGCTGTTTGCCGCACGCAACGACTCGCCGCTCGTGATCGGTATCGGACTCGGTCCCGACGGTGACAAAGACGCCACGCTTCGAGACGGTCCCTTCTTCATCGCCAGCGACGTGCCGGCCTTTCGGGACTATACGGCGAACGTCGTCTATCTCGAAGACGGGGAGTTCGCCCGACTCGACAGTGGTGTGCAGATCACAGACCGGAACGGGACGCCCGTCGAGAAATCGATCGAGACGATCGACTGGGATGCCGAGGAGACCGGCAAAAGTGGCTACGACCACTACATGCTCAAGGAGATCCACGAGCAGCCGCGCGCGCTCCGGCAGTGTCTCTCCGGTCGGATCGACGAACTCGGCGGCAGTGTCGACATCGGCTCGGTGGGCGAGCTCTCGCCAACGGGTGTCCAGTTCGTCGCCTGCGGGACTTCGTATCACGCCGCGCTGTACGGAACGCAGCTGTTCAGTCAGGCTGGCATCCCGGCGCAGGCATTTCTCGCGAGCGAGTACGCAAGTTCACCACCGCGGGTCGGCGACGATCTTGTTATCGGCATTACCCAGAGCGGCGAGACAGCAGACACGCTCTCGGCACTCCGGGAAGCCAGCCACAGAGGTGCCGAGACACTCGCGGTGACGAACACCGTCGGCTCGACAGCTGCGCGGGAGTGTGATCACACACTGTACATTCGCTCTGGCCCAGAGATTGGCGTCGCCGCCACCAAGACGTTCGTCGGCCAGCTGGCCGCGCTCAACCTCCTCTCGCTCGCGACGGCTGAAGGAAGTCAGGCCCGCCGCGAAGTTGTCCCTGCGCTGCGTGATCTCGCTGGCGATATTCAGCACATCCTTGATAACTCCCAGGCAAGAGCGGTTGCCGACGCCTACGCTGATTCAGATGCGTACTTCTTTATCGGCCGTCGGTACCAGTTCCCCGTCGCGCTGGAGGGCGCACTCAAACTGAAGGAAATCAGCTACGAGCACGCCGAAGGATTTGCCGCGGGCGAGCTCAAACACGGGCCGCTCGCGCTGGTGACTGGGAACACGCCAGTGTTTGCGACGGTCATCGGCGACGGCGAGGTCGCACGGAAGACGGTCGGCAACATCAAAGAGGTCGAGGCCCGAGATGCGCCGGTCGTCGCTGTGACAGACGGCAAAAACGACGCCGCGATGTACGCCGATCACGTGCTAGAGGTGCCCGAGACCCATCCACGTGCGGCAGCGCTGCTTGCGAACGTCCAGCTGCAGATCGTCGCCTATCATATCGCGAACGATCTTGGCCGACCGATCGACAAGCCGCGGAATCTGGCGAAAAGTGTGACTGTCGAATAACACTGAAACAGACCTCGCAATCAGAGAAGTGCTCGCCCGTTATTTCTGTGTTCGCAGGTGTGCTGGCTTCACGATGAGCGTCTTTTCTTTGCCGCCGTCGGTGATCTCGACCTTGTAGGCCTGTCCCTGTTTGCCAGCGACGATGCCGGTCTGTCCGTTGAAACGCGGGTGGAAGCGACCTTCCTGGATGCTCGGGTCGATCGCGAGGTGGACTTTCTCGCCGTCCTCGAACTGCTGGACAGCGCGCTGTGGTGGCGAGGTGCCCTGATTGCGTGGTTCGTTCTGGAGTTTGTGCCGGGTTCCCTGCTGTGGTCCGTTGGAGTTGGGCATTCGTGAGGTGCTCTAAACCACTCGGCATTATAAAACGTGCGTTACGGAGCGACTGGCTTCCGATGGGTTTAAACACAGCGATAGGAAACCAAAGAGTGCGGGCTCGTAGATCAGTGGTAGATCATCCCCCTGGCACGGGGAAGGCCTCGGGTTCAAATCCCGACGAGTCCATACCTCTTTTTACTGCGTCGGGTTCGCCTGCGGCGAACCACTCCTTGCAAAAACTAGGGGAAAAACTACCTTCACGCTCACTCCGTTCGAGTGAAGTGAACCGCGGCGCAAGCGCCGCGGATGCTTGTTACCGGATCGTTGGTTTCTCCGTCCTTCGATCGGACGTGAACTACTGCTTTTCACAGTGACGTTCATTATCACTGCGATTCTCTCGATCTCTTGGACGTTCTTCCTCGTCGATTGGCTCCACTCGCCAGATTACAAATTAGCGAACCACTGCACACCACTACTGAAACGGTTTGCCAAGGTCAACACCGACGCAATTCACATTGGACACAGCGGCCTCGACGTTCACAAAGAACTCCGACGATCGACGGTCATCACAAAGTTCATTTTCAAAACGGAGCTGAAGACTGCCCAAGTGTACGAGGACATGATCGAGAATCAGGGCAACAATCTTAAATACGAACTCACCGGCCTGCCGGACACCACGATTTCGTACGATCCCGACTTCGCTCCTTGGCCGTGGGATTAAACCTAATATTAAATTTTATATATACTGATTTATAAAATAGTTGATTATAGCAAATAAACAAATAAGATAGATTTTTTATACTACTACTCTGATAAATATTTATGTCACCAGTCGTAGCAGTTGATGCAGCCACCAAAAGTTCTGGTAACCAACGGTGCCTGATTGGGGTTGCGCTTGTAATAAACGATGTAGAAGAATTTCGCCAACACTATATTAATGTAATTGATGATTTCTATGAACAATATAATATTGATAGAGAAAATAATGTAATAAAATCAGACCATCTTAGTAGGAATATTCATAGTTACGAACTCGGTGACGCCAGAGAGTCTATAGGATACGATATACTTGACACTACATCAATCAGTCGAGTAAATACTACTATTTGTTGGTATGAAGGACACGTAGATACACCATTAGGTTCTTTTGAAGGAGGGCAATTTGTTAATCAATTTGTTAAGTCATACTTTCCTGTAGTAACTCTGTGGCGTTATCACCGCTCTCAACAGGAATATGATCCCGTTGAGAACGCAGTTGTTGATACCTTCACTGGCAAGATTACCAAATCATGGAAATACGTGGGGAATGTCTTTGATCTAACAATTGTGCCCAAGGGAGACTTAACCTATCCGGAACTATCAGCTGCAGATATCATAGCATCTGCTCTTAGCGGGGTGCTCCCTGATCATGAACCATATACTGAATATGATAGATTCGTTGATGGCTGGTTGCTAGAGAGGCTACCAGACACAGACAGTCAGTTCGTAGAAACTGATTTTATTTATCATGGTTCAGATGATTGGATAATTGACCATATCAAGCCACACAAATATGATGTTCGTCCTCACCTTTCATATCCACATCCGGTGATTTTTATCGAAGAAAGCGTATTGTCAGGAAAAGATAGAGAAGCAATTGATCGCTCGCAATTAATGGGTTATCTCTGTAATGCTGCAAGAAGAAGAGGGGGCTGTGTTACAAAATTTGACGTAGAAACATTCCCATTTACTGTTCGTGATGGTGATTTTATCGTCTATAACCCAGTCAGTCCTAAAAAAGCGAAGACTCTTCAAAAGCTCCATCCCACTAAAGATATAACTCTTGTTGATGCTGGAGAAGTCTCTGAGGAAATTTGAAAGAGGTATAATTTAAGCAGGCCACGCCCGTTAGGGTGTCAGCCTGTACTGTATCCTATCGCGTCCGTAGTAAAAAAACTTACTACATATTACTACATCTCAGGACTCAAGCGTCTAAGCCGTTTTATGATAAACGCATTCATTTTATTTTCTACTGTCCGTCTCACCATCTCTCTGTTCCAACGTTGAGAAGAGTTGGCCGATCGTGTCCACAGCCCGAACCAGCCAAACAAGCGAGGACCCGCCGCAGGCCCCCCCTGCCATGGGGGTCGAGGAGGGACCGGAGCGCAACCCCCCAAGCGGAGCGCAGGGGGGGGACTCTTCAGCGCGAAAGCCCGCCCGCTACTGCAGGCAGGTACGTGGATTCAGTTATATTATAGCCTCAGTATATGAAATGGAAATAGGTCGTAACAACCAGAATAGTAGTCAATTTAATTATTATTGGAGTTTTGGGCGTACTCTGTCTAAGTTGTTCGAAACATGTTTTCTTCCAGTTGGTATATTTCTCCATTCTTCATCAATGTGTGAAGTATCTCTTCTACTTTTTCTTCGTCTATTTCTAACTTATCTGCCATTCGAAGTATGTCGTTTTTTGATACAGGACTTTGTTTATTATTTTCCATTTCTCTTATTCCACTGTATAGTTGTTTTTCCTTTGCAGTCATTCCTTTCTGAACATGAGGAGGATTAAAATCTCCTAATTCGACATTCTTTCGTTCGGATTCTGATTCTGAATTTGTTATCAAGTTTTCTAGTTGATTCATTCTATTGTCCAAACTGTACATAGTATTTAATATTTCAGCAAGGTTTTGATCGGTCGGATCTGCACTTTCACGCAAAGACTGCATTTCCGCTGATGCAGAAATAGGGTTATCAAACTCTGGTTCCTCGTCTTCTAATTTTTGCAAAAGTCCTCGGATTTCTTCTTTTGCCTGATCTGCTTTGTCTACTTTTAATCCGTATCTTATAGTTCTGAAATCAGATATATCAAATGGTATCGATTCATTTGAATTGATGAGTTGAATGTAAGGCTCACCGGTAGCATGTCTCACTGCCAGTTCATAAAAGACGTTTGGATTATGATCTGTCAAGTCTGCTATCACGAGTTCGCTATTTATAGTCTTCTGAATTACTTGGTTCGTGATACTACCAGGCTGGTCCATTTTGTCTGCTCTTGTTACTGAATAGCCATAGTCTGAAACTGCTTCCTCAACAATATACTCCATAACCTTATTTGAGCGCTCACGTACTTCGCTACCCTCACTGTCGATCGGCGTGATAAAGAAGCACTCTTTCTTATTGCTCATAATAACATCAGATACTTATATACATACTTAACTTTGGGTTATCATACTATTTCTGAATAAATTGTCACTAAGCATGATTACCGTCGAATTCACCCTTTTTGACCAATCTCTGTAATAGCGCAAGCTAAAATAATAAAACTATAGTAGAAATTGGCATTCTATAATCTGAATATATATGTTCACAAATAAACGAGACTAGCTGGATCTCTGCTATTACTCAACAAAACCCAAAACCATCCAGTCATCGTGTTCACGCATTCCGATACCGATATCGCCTTGGTCTTCAGTGAATCCAATATCGACATTGATGGTGACCGCCACAACTGCCTCTTCACCCGATTCCTCTATAGTTTCGGAGTCAACAATTGATATATCAGCCGTCTCAATCAGCACATCTATTCCGAAGTAACCAGCGAGAATCTGACTTGCTGCACCGGCTCCATCGATCCGTGCGTCAGGGTGGATAAGACTGTTCGCTTCACGCATTTCTCCTTCGTTCAATGCCTCGATGAAATCTTCTGCCACATCCTCAGGGCCTTCATTTAAATGTCGATAAGCAAGAAAACTCCCGATTCCGCCTCCAATAACGAGCGTACCGATTCCACCATATACGAATCCTCTTCGGCTCGTATTTTGTTGTTCGGGACTTCTATTTCTACTTCGTTGTTCAGGTTTTACAGTTCGTCCCTGTGTTCTACCTCTGCTCGATCTTCCTCTTCCCCTAGTACTTTGTTCATTACCCCTCGGTACTGTAGTACGAATTAACTCAACACCACAGTCTGCACAATATTCGTCATCTTCATCTACTTCACTTCCGCATTTCTGACAATATTTCATGTGCGACCAATATGATTATGCAATTATCTATTTCCAGAAATATTTAAATCGAATTCTGAATGTTGCTATTTCTGAGTGTGTTGATATCCGGAAACCCAGAAGCACCTCCTCTCTTGCTTAATACAATCCCACACCTCAATTAGCAATCCATGTCCCCGGATGGTTGGGTATCCTGCCCCGCAGGATGCGAGACTGGTGTCAAGATCGCCGTCCTCGAAGACAGCCGTGTTGTCTTCTCATGTGTCGAATGTGGTCGGAAAATTGAATTCCCTGTTCCCCGATTACAGCAGAAAGCTTGCCGACCTGTCCGACGCTGTCGACGAACGGACGACTGATCTTACGACTGGTAAGTTACTACAATTGTCGCGGTGAACAGTTTCGCCGTCGATATTCGCTGTGTCGGCGGGGATGTTACTCCCGTGTCTGATACGTCTTGCTCGGCCCCTGACCGCTGCTCTCGACGAGATTGTACTGTTCGAGTTTGCGGAGATACTTCCGGATAGTTCGTTTCGATTTGGGGTCGTCGACGCGCTCGCTGTACCGCGGCATCACTTCCTTGGGCATCAACTCCTCAGCATCCCGCAACACCTGATACACCGCAAGCTGGTGGTCAGTAAGCCGGTCGAGGCTCTTCTGACGCAATTCGGCGCGAGCCTGCGGAATCGCCCGGTCGATGTCACTCTCGCGGATCCGTTCGTTGCCGTCCCGCTCGGCGTGGCGTGCTGCCGATCGGAGGATGCTGATCGCATCGCGGGCGTTGCCACAGGCCGCTTCGGCGATGCGGTCGAGTTGCTCGGACGAGAGCGCGTCGTCAGCCAGCCCCCACTCCACGCGGTCGGCAAGAATCGAGACGAGTTCGTCATGCGTGTAGCTGCTGAACTCGATCGTATCGCTACTGCGGAGTCGAGACTGCAGCCGCTCGTCGAGCGGCCTGAACAGGTCGCGTTCGTGGTTGGTGATGAGAATCATCGTCAGCTCCGGGATCGCGTACAGTCGCCGAAGCAGGTCTGGATCGTCGATCTGGTCTGCCTCGTCGAGGACGATCAGAAAGGGTTTTTCGACTGCACCGAGGCGTTCGAGCAGTCTGTCGACGGGCGTCGACCGGTGTATTTCGGACGTTTTGCCGAGGGTTTCGAGTAGCTTGTACAGAATCCGGAAGTCGTTGGGATGCAGCCAGCAGTCGACGTGTGCCGCGTGGACATCGAGCACCTGTTCCTGCAGCCGTTCGAGCGTCGCCCGTGCAATACAGGTTTTGCCCGCACCGGAGGGACCAGTCAACAGTGCGTGCTGTGGTCTGTCACCTTCGACGACGGGCTCCAGCGCCGTTGCGAGCTGGGACATCTCCTCGTGACGGTGGACGATCTCGCGCGGGAGGTGATCGTCCTGTAACACGCGAGCGTCCTGGATCATATGGGGGTCATCACGGCCCACCATCATAAGCGGAAGGGTCAGCCTTCCGGGTTTCCGGGTAGCAATGTTTCCAGGTTCTGCTGTCGATTTTCTGACCGGAGATCCCCTCACGCTCGGTAATCTCGGCTTTCTCGGTGTCCAGTGGGCTACCCGGAAACCCGGAAGCGTCGCCGTCTTGTATTTCACTCCTCCCGGCAAACCACGGCGTATGGTGAGGATGAAGACGGCAGCACTCGACATCGAAACGACCGGCATCGAACCGGACGACCAAATCACAGTGATTGGGGTAGATATCCCGATGGGCTCGCGGCTGTTCCTGAATACAGGTGGGCGCACATACTCGAAAGCAGTCGGCGAGCAAATCAGCGAGAAGTTCGAGAAAATCGTGACTGTCACAGCTGCCGACTCGGAAGCAGAACTGCTCGACGCGTTCAGTTCGTTCATCGAGGAGCGATTTTCCCAGCCCAAGCAGGATGATGAGTTCAAATTTGCGGCGTACAACGGCGAGACGTGGAACGGCGGGTTCGATCTCCCGTTCATTCGGACGCGGTGTCGAACCCACGGGATCGCCTGGCCGCTTCATGTGCCCTACATCGACGTGATGGAGGTAATCGAAGCCCGGTTCAACGTCTCTGACAAGAGCCTCGAAACGACCTACAGGGAACTCGTCGGCGACGGGTTGAACAAGCGTGATCCCTTCGAGGAGAGCAACGAAGCAGTCGAACACTGGGAGCGCGGCGAGTTCGAACCGCTGTTGTTACACAACCTGGCAGATATTCGTCGCACCCGGAAGCTGGCAGCTGTGGCCGAGCAGTACTGCTCGAAGTCCCATTTCTCGATGCGGTCGCTGGAACCGATCACTCCGCGGTGAGTCCGAACGGTGGTATGTCGCACGCAAAAAATAGGCCGCGTGGGAAACCACGAACGACGAAAAGGTGGTTTGAAGTCCGCGGGACGGATAACTCCGTGCATGAACGAAGGCGACAGGGTTCGGGTCGAACGTGCAGACCAGGAGTTCGAGGGCGTTCTCCTCCCCTCCTCGACAGCCGAGCAGCTGGTCGTGAAACTCCCGAGCGGCTACAACGTCGGCATCGACAGAGCGGACGCGACCGTCGACGTACTCGAATCTGATGTATACGACGTCGAGAATGCACAGGAAGAAAGCAGCGAGTCGAGCATCGAGTTCGACGACGATCTGCCGACAATCTCGCTGATCTCCACAGGTGGGACGATCGCCTCCACGGTCGATTACCGCACCGGGGCCGTCACGGCACAGTTTGACGCCGAAGACGTGCTTCGAGCAGTCCCCGATCTCGCAGGGCTGGCGAACTACCGCGGGCGCGTGGTGGCGAACATTCTCTCCGAGAACATGACACCCGACGTCTGGCAGGATCTCGCAGATGCAATCTACGAGGAGATCGAAAACGGCGCGGACGGCGTCGTCGTCATGCACGGCACCGACACGATGCAGTTCTCTGCCAGTGCGATCGCGTTCATGCTTGATACACCTGTCCCGATCGTCTTTACAGGCAGTCAGCGCTCGGCGGATCGGCCATCCTCCGATAACGTCATGAACGCAGTCTGTGCCGTCGAGGCGGCCAAAAGCGACTGTGCGGAGGTGTTGATCTGCATGCACGCAAGCGAGTCCGACGACCGCTGTGCGCTGCATCGCGGCACCCGCGCACGGAAGAATCACACCTCCCGGCGGGACGCCTTCGAGACCATCGGTGCAAAGCCACTCGGCGAAATCGAGTACGGCACCGGCGAGAACGGCGACGAACACGAGATCACGTTCCGTCGCGAGTACCAGCAACGCGGCGAGGCCGAACTCGGTAGTTCGCCGGCCCTGGAGACCGATGTTGAACTGGTCAAGTTCACCCCGGGAACAGGACAGGCAGTGCTGGAGGCAGTCGAGGACAGCGCAGGTGTTGTCATCGAAGGGACAGGTCTGGGACACGTCAACACCGAGTGGATCGACAAGATCGCGGAGATGGTCGATTCAGGCACCGAAATTGTGATGACCAGTCAGTGTCTCGACGGGCGAGTCTGTGACCGGGTGTACGACACCGGCCGGGATCTGCTCGATGCGGGCGTCATCGAGGGCGAGAACATGCTCCCAGGCACTGCCAAGGTCAAACTGATGTGGGCGCTTGCGAACACGGAGTCGGTTGCCGAGTGCATCCGCCGGCCGATGGCAGGTGAGATTACCGAGCGATCCGTTCCGGAAGAGATCACGGATTCAGCGGAGTGAGTCAGATGGGCAACATAGAGTACCGGCCAGCGACCGCCGAGGACTACGAGGACGTTGTTTCTTTCACCGAGAATACCTGGTCAAATCTCGATGTCGGGGTTTCTGATTATCTGCCGGACGTGTACCACGACTGGCTGGACGGTGAACAGCGGCGAACCCTCGTCGCTGACACTGGCGAGGATATCGCCGGAATCGCACAGCTGGTGCTGCTCTCGCCGTACGAAGCCTGGGCGCAGGGAATGCGCGTAAACCCTTCCTACCGCGGCGAGGGAATCGGGACCGAACTCGTCGAAGCGCTGTTCGAGTGGGGTCGCAAGCAGGGCGCAGTCGTCGCTCGCAATATGGTTTTCTCCTGGAATCAGGCCGGACTCGGGCAGTCGCGTGCGCTCGGATTCGAGCCGGTGACGGAGTTTCGCTGGCTGCATCCCGAGCCCGACGCGGACGCACTCGACGGAAACGAGCCGACAGCTGGCGATCCTGACACAGCATGGACCTACTGGTCGGGAAGCGCGCCACGAGAACAGCTCGGCGGGCTCGCACTCGACATGGACGAGTCCTGGGCGCTCCGGGAGCTGACTCACGACATGCTCGAACGGGCTGCCGAGGAAACGGCGCTTTTGACTGTCGTCGACCGGTCGGGAACCAGCGCGATGTCGTATCGAACACGCAGCTTCGAGCGCGAAAACGACGACGGCGAAACCGAGTGCTGGGCGGAATACGGCGTCGGCGCGTGGAAGGACACCGCTGCGGGCAGACAGCTCCTGCAGCAGATTGCGGCAGATGCGGCTAGCTGTGATGCGGACAGAACCCGTGTGCTAATCCCCGAGACTGCCAGGTACGTCTCCGATGGGGCGTATCTCCGCGCTGAGATTGCACAGGAGCCAGATTTTGTGCTTGCCGCAGACCTGAGTAGGGAGTAGTTTTTGTCTTCGTTTCAGGGGTGAGCAACCAGACGACGAAAAGCAAGAAAGCTCCTTCAACTGGAACGACAGCAACTACAAACAGCAAGAAAGCCCCGAGGCGCTAACCGGCTGCAACTCGCTGCGGTCCTCACTACGTTGCGGTCCTTACTTCGTTTCGCTCGGTTAGCGCCTCGCCCCTTTCGGTCCCGCCCGGTGTGGCTTTCCAGGCTGGGCGGGACCGAAAGGGGCGACCGGCTACGCGAACCCCGAC
>SL_4KL_010_BRINEDRAFT_10000532_pt1 | contig 19640 bp, 17 predicted proteins | sample SodLak_010_BRINE_2_FD_10664 | JGI IMG/M metagenome (IMG submission 10664)
TCGTGGTGGTCGTCGAAGGTGCGACCACAGCCTGCACACTGGAACTGCCACTCGCGCTGTTCGGTGATGCCGTCACGGGCGATTACCTGGACGTTGACGTTGAGCCGTTCGGCAACGTTCTGCATCGCATAATCGTCGGTGACGAGCGTGCCATCGAGTTCGAAGGCTGCGGCCACGAGCAGCAGATCGGTCTCCGAAAGCTCGTCTGCGTCGCCGGTTTCGCCGGCCGCGCGAGTGATCCGGTCGACCGTGCCCTCCGAGGGAATGTGAATGTGCATCCCCGCGCCCTCTTCGGCATCGAACCGGAATGCGTGTTCGCCCTCCAGTTCCTCGTGGACCTGCGGAACCGAGGCGGTGTCGTCGTCAGTGTGATACTCGTGGATAAAAGCCGACGTGTCGAGAATTTCCATTCGTTAGCGAGAGACGACGATGTAGTCTTTGACGGCCTGGACGTTGCTGATCGGAACCATGAGCCGACCTGCGTCGTCGGCCTCGAATCCCGAGGAGTGGGCCGAAATCCCCTCGTTGGGAACGACAAGCAGACTCCGGAGCCCGCCGGTTTTCATCTCCATGGTGATGTTGTACAGATCTCCGAGTTCGGTGCCGTCGGCCCCCATTACCGCTTTGCCAGAGAGGTTTTCGGCGAGTATGTCGACCATACATTCGACATTTGGGCGGAATTATATAAACGCCACGGGGAGTGTCTGACGACTGGCTGCCAGGCGGTTTGAGCGTGTCACAAAGTATTATATTCCGTCGAACTCATTACAAGATGTTCGTGGCCGTCAACGTCCTCACTGTTACGGCGATTATTCTCGCCCTCGGGATCGGCGCGCAGGTGTTGGCAAAACGACTCAAAGTGCCGAGCGTCCTGTTTCTCATTCTGATCGGTGTCGCACTCGGCCCCTCGGTGCTGGGCGTCGTGACACCCGAGACGTTTGGCGGCGGGTTGTCCACTGTTGTCGGGCTCAGTGTGGCGATTATCGTCTTCGATGGCGCGTTTCAGCTCCGCCGCGAAAAACTCGAACTCGCCCCAAAAGCGATCACTGGCCTGATGACAATCGGGGCGGGACTGATGTTTTTCGGCACCGCGTTCGCGGTTCGGTTCTTCCTTGGGACTGACTGGGGCGTCTCGTTTCTGGTTGGCGCGCTGTTGATCGCGACGGGGCCGACGGTCATTACGCCGATTTTCGAGGTAATCACCGTCAGAGAACATCTCGAAACCACCTTCGAGGCCGAGGGGATTTTTAACGATGTCACCGCCGCCATTCTGGCGATCGTCGTCTTCGAGACGCTGGTCGTCGAGTCGACGCCGACCGCACTCCCCGGTGGCTTTCTGCTTCGGCTGGCAATCGGCGTCGGCGTTGGCGTCACCATTGCGGTCGGCATTCGCACGCTGCTGACCAGGATGACGATCCCGGCCGACGACGCCCCGCGCGTCGCCCGCCTGGTCGTCCTTGCTGCCGTCATCCTCGCGTACGGGGTCTCGGAAGCACTGTTCACCGAAACCGGGGTTGCGGCGGTCGCTGCTGCCGGGCTCGTCTTGGGGAACATGGAGCTGCCACACCGCGAGTCGATCCACGAGTTCAACCGGGATCTAACGCTGATCGTCCTCGCGATCGTCTTCATCTCGCTGGCCGCGCTGATCGATTTTGACGCGCTGTTCGGCCTCGGTCTGGCCGGCCTGGCGGTTGTCGTGATCGTCACGCTCGTCATCCGGCCGATTGCAGTCGCGCTGTCGGCCCGCGACCGGCAGTTCACCCGCAACGAAAAACTGTTTTTAAGCGTCGTTGGCCCCCGCGGGATCATCCCCGCCAGCATTGCGACGCTGTTTGCGATCGAACTCCAGGCGGCCGGCCAGTTCGACGAAGCCCAAGTGCTGGCCGGAACCGTCTTTCTGGTTATCTTCGTGACTGTGCTGCTACAGGCCGGGCTCGCTCGACAGATCGCCAAAACACTCGATGTGATTCCTATGCCCACAATTATCATCGGCGGCGGCCGCGTCGGCCGCATGCTCGCCGAACGACTCGAGAACCGTAACGAAAACGTCGTCCTCGTCGACACCCGCCAAGAAATCGTCGACAAACTCCAGACCGACGGCTACACTGCCGAGCATGGTGACGGCACCGAAACGAGTGTCCTGGAGGTCGTCGAGGCCGGCCGCGCCAGGCGGCTCGTCGCGGCGACGGGCGACGACGACACAAACCTGCTTGTGGCCCAACTGGCCCGCACGAAGTTCGGCATCGAAGACGTGCTGGCGCGAGTCAACGAACCGAACAACGTTGGAACGTTCGAGGCGCTCGATGTCACTGCCATCGACGCTGCTCAGGCGACCGCGTGGTCGATCGACAACGAGATCGAACGCCCCGAGTTGGCCCACTGGATGACGCAGTTGGGTGAAGGCCACGACGTCCAGGAGATCGAAATCACGGCCGACGATCTGGTCGGCCAAACCGTCAAACAGGTCAACGCCGAAATCCCGGACGGCTGTATCATCGCGGTCATCGGCCACGACGGCGAAACACACGTTCCGTCGGCCGACGAGCAGTTGGCTCGTGGGGATCACGTCACGTTCCTCGGCCAACGTGAGGCTGTCGAGGGGGCCGTCCGGCGGTTCCACCCACGACTGAGGCCCCCTGTGGGAGGCCGCGTGAAGACCTTGTGGGAGGCCCACACACGCCGCCAGCCGAGCATTGAAACACTTAACACCGACGCCACACTGTCTTCCGACAAAGCGACTTCTGGAGTTTTATCCCATGTCTGAGCAACCCAACTCACTGCGTACACCCATCGTCGCCGTCCTCGGTCACGTCGATCACGGTAAAACCAGCCTCCTGGACAAGATCCGTGGCTCGGCGGTCAGCGAGGGCGAAGCCGGCGCGATTACCCAGCATATCGGTGCGACCGCCGTCCCACTTGAGACGATCTCCGAGATGGCTGGATCGCTGGTCGACCCCACCGACTTCGATCTGCCCGGACTGCTGTTTATCGACACCCCTGGCCACCACTCGTTTTCGACACTGCGGGCCCGCGGCGGCGCGCTGGCAGATATCGCGATTCTCGTCGTCGACGTCAACGACGGTTTTCAGCCCCAGACCGAGGAGGCCATCGACATTCTCCAGCGCACCGGTACCCCGTTTGTTGTCGCCGCAAACAAGGTCGACACGACGCCTGGCTGGAATCCAAAGAACGATTCACCGATCAAACCCAGCTACGACGGTCAGAGCGACAACGCCCGGAGCCGGCTCGACAAAAACCTGTATAAAGTAATTGGCCAACTATCCGACCGGGATTTCTCGGCTGACTTCTACTGGCGCGTCCAGAACTTCCAGAACAACATCGGTGTCGTCCCCTGTTCTGCACTCTCCGGTGAAGGTGTCCCCGACGTACTGGCCGTGCTGATGGGCCTTTCCCAACGGTTTATGAAAGCCGAAATGGAGATCGATGTCGAGGGGGCTGGCGAGGGCACCGTCCTGGAGGTCAAAGACGAACAGGGGTTCGGTGCGACGCTTGATGTAGTCGTCTACGATGGAATCATCCGCGAGGGCGATACGGTTGTCGTCGGCGCGAGTAACGAACCAATCGTCACCGAGATCCGCGCGCTGCTCCAGCCGCGGCCGAACGCCGAGATCCGGGTCGAAAAACGGTTCGACACGGTCGACAGCGTCGGGGCGGCCGCGGGTGTCAAAATCGCCGCACCGGATCTCGACAAGGCGATTGCTGGCGCGCCAGTTCGCGTGGTTCGGGACCGAGACGAACAGGCGGTCATCGACGAAGTCGAAGCCGAACTCGCCGAGATCGAGGTCGATACCGCCGAGGAGGGTGTCGTCGTCAAAGCCGATACGCTCGGTAGCCTGGAGGCGATGGCCAACGCGCTCCAGGAGGCCGAGATTCCGATCCTCCGCGCGGAAGTTGGCGACATCGCGCCCCGAGATGTGGCGGTCGCCGGCACCGCCCGCGAGGCCGAACACAAGACGATTTTGGGCTTTAATGTCGAAGTGTTGCCGAACGCCGAACGCGAACTCGAACAGTCGGACGTTCGGCTGTTCGACGACGACGTGATCTACCAGCTTATCGAGGAGTACGAACAGTACGTCGAGGAGATGAAACGCTCCCAGCAGGAGACGATTCTCGACAAGATCATTCGACCGGCCCGCTTCCAGATCCTCCAGGACCACACGTTCCGGCAGTCAGATCCCGCCGTCGTCGGTGTCGAGATCATGTCGGGGACGATCAAAAACAACACCAATATTGCCAAATTCGAGAACAACGAGCCCGACCGCGTCGGCCAACTTTCAGGCATCCAGGCCCAGGGTGAAGACGTCTCGGAGGCGCGAGCTGGCGAACGCGTCAGCATCGCAATCGATGGGCCGACAGTCGGCCGACAGATCGAGGAGGGTGACGAGCTATGGATCGACCTGCCCGAAAAACACGCCAAAATCCTCGAACAGGAACTGTCGGACGATATTCCGGCGGACGAACTAGAGGCACTGTCTGGCTATCTCAACAAACGCCGCAAGCGCGATCCGTTCTGGGGCAAATAGGGCCAGGTTCGCGCCCACATTTTGGCTGTCGGTCACCGCTGAGAATTTAAACAGATATATAAATATTTCGCAAATGATTTTGTACTATACTTCAGATAGCCACGCCGCAGAGTAATATATAAGGGCAAAAACGGTCTACTATTTGGTGGGTGAATCGATATGGCAACGACACAATCACAACTTCCTCGACCGATTGTGAACAGCCAGCTATCGCGGTTCGATCTCCTGTTGGCAGCCATCCCACTGGCACTGGCCGCAGGGATCGTGAGTTCGTTCGTCGTTGCGATCCCGTTTTTTGTCGGGGTTGCGGCGGGCGCGGCGGCTGCGGCAACGCTCGTCGGCTACAGTATCTATATCCTCACTCAACAGTCACCAGTGTCGGGCGAGCGATCAGAACCGTTCGACGGACAGACGCGTCTCGAGTGACCAGAAACCGTCGACGCGACCACATCCGTGGCGTTTGCTCTCCGAGAGTACTGACGAGGAGACACCAGTCTCCAACACTCTCGACCAACAGTTGGATACAAAAGTGGTAGTGACACGCCATAGTAGCTATTGCCGCCGGAGCCGTCTGTTCTACTGGTGAATAGAAATGACAGCAACGGCAGTCCAGGACGAACGCGTTGTCCAGGTCGACTACTCGCGGTTCGATCTCCTGTTGGCCGCAATTCCGATCGCACTGCTTAGTGGGGTGTTGAGTTCAGTGCTGTTGCCGATCTCCCAGGCTGCAGGACTCGTAGTTGGGGCTGTGACTGCTGCAGTAATCGTTGCCTACAGTATGTACGAACTCGTCCGACTCGACTCACCGGCCGCTGAACAGTCACACGTGTTCGGAGACGTTCCACAGACCGGATGACTGTATGCCCCAAGCGACCACACGAGTATCTCGACAGCAGCTGCTGCAGCCATCCTCGTCGGCGACGGCGTGGCTGCTATCGGGCAGCTCAAAGTAGGGAACGACCGATATAGCCATGCGTACGGCGAAAAAATAGACGGGAACTATTATCGGCCGGTTGGCGTAATCCCGTCACCAACAGCGTTCATCACCTGGAGCACTGCACTCGCGGCCAGCCCTTGGGCGACCTCACGTTGGGTCTCAGTATCGAGACCATCATCGAGTTCGTCAGGCTCCGGCGAGTAGCCAGCAGTTACCGGGTGGCCGGCCGGCGGATCGACGGCGACAGTTGCGGTCGCACCGCTGGCAGTTGCGAGTTCGGAGCCGACCTGGTAGCCCTCTGGGAGATACGACTCGGTTTCGGCGACAATACCAGCCACCGCATGCCGGAGGGCGTCTTTTTGGCCAGCCGACAGTTCTTCGACGGCTGTTGTGTGGCCCCCACCAACTGGCTGTCCTCCGGATCCGGTGTAGTTTCCGTTCATGTGAAAGGTATCCGGTATTAGTCTGGTATGCCTAAAAAGGCGTCGCCGGCGACAACAGCCCGGCTCTCCCGCAAAGCCGCCCCTACAGGATCGGCTCGCTGTCGCCGTACGCTGCCAGCATGACGGCCGCTGTGTAGCTTCCCTCGCGTGGTTCGACGGACGACACCTCGACATCCCGGTCAGTGACCGTCCACTCTCGTAACTCACAGCCAGCATCCAATCCGCGGCGGATCTCGGCTTCGACAGCTTCGGGGTCGGCTCCATGGGCTTCGTAAAACAGTCCTGGTCCTGGTCCGGTTGCCCAGCCAATCCCAGTAGAGATTCGTTCGGCATCGCTGTCTGGTCCGGCGACGACCTTGCCCTGGACGACGGTGAGTTTGTTGCCGGCCGGCCCCAGATCCGGTGCTTCGTCGACGACCGCGAGGTCGGCGTCAGCTGGAATAACAGACGAGACCGTAATCAGATTGTAGTTATGCAGGTTCGCGTCGGCAAGCGCGGCGTCGTAGGCCGCCATTTCGGTTGGCGCGACCCCGACCCCGCCTGCGACGTGAATCGTACTCATTGCAGGCAGTCGGCGACCAGTGGGGTAATCGGTTACGAATCGGGTTAGTCAGTACTGGTAGCGAACAACGCCGTTGTCGGTCTCACCGCGGTCGAGTTTCTCCCGTGCGTGCTCGATATCCTCACGAGTGACAGTCGTCCGGTCGTTGCGGATCGCAAACATGCCGGCTTCGGTCACCAGGCTCTCGATGTCCGCCCCGCTGTAGTCGTCGAGTTCCTCGGCTAGCTCGTCGAAATCGATGTCGCTGTCGACGTTGATGTCGCGGCTGTGAATCTCCAGGATCTTTCGCCGACCCTCAGGACCTGGTTTCGGCACCTCGATAAGCCGATCGAACCGACCAGGCCGAAGAATCGCCTCATCGAGCATATCATACCGGTTGGTGGCGGCCATAATCCGGATCTCCCCGCGGTCGTCGAAGCCGTCCATCTCCGAGAGGAGTTGCATCATCGTTCGCTGGACCTCGGCGTCGCCAGATGTCTTCGAGTCGGTCCGCCGTGAGGCGATTGCGTCGATCTCATCGATAAAGACCACTGCGGGCTCCTCTTCGGCCGCCAGCGCGAACAGATCCCGGACGAGTCGCGCGCCCTCGCCGATGAACTTTTGAACGAGCTCCGAGCCCGTCATCTTAATAAAGGTCGCATCGCTCTCGTTGGCGACCGCCTTCGCCAGCATCGTTTTACCGGTGCCTGGCGGCCCGTGGAGCAACACGCCCGATGGTGGCTCGATGCCGACCTGTTCGAACTGTGCTGGGTTCTCAAGCGGGTCCTCGACGGCTTCGCGAACCTCACGGATCTGTTCGTCGATGCCGCCGATATCCGCGTACGTCACCTCGGGCGACTCCGTGACCTCCATCGCCTGGGCCCGGGAGTCGGTTTCGTCGTCCAACACCAGCTGGATGCCGAACGACTCGTTGATCGCGACCCGGTCGCCGTTTTCCATCTCCTCGTAGAGCTGGGGTGAAACCTCCGTGAGGACCTCCTGGTTGTTACCGTGCTGTTTGATAATGACGTTGCCGTCGTCGGTCAACTCCTCGACGCTGGCGATGTACAGCGCGGAGGTTTTCAGTGCCTCGTTACGCTCTTTGAGCGTCGAGACCTCCGTTTGGAGCTCCGTGCGGCGGCTGGTTGCGTCGGCCAGTCGGTCGTCGAGCTCCTCGTTTACCTCCATGAGCCGGAAGAAGTGTTTGCGGATCGCTGTCAGCCGCTCGGCTGTCGACATTTCGGGGTCCAGATCTAGCCGCGGACGATCAGGAAGCGACGGGCTACGTGACATTTGTTGTCAGTGGTTAGCCCCGGAGTTAAATGTGCTTTTGGGTCCGAGATAAGCTGTCGGGTGCTGTTGGTCGCGTTTCGTCGCGACACACAGGGTAGATGGTCCCTACCGAAGCTCGTCGACGCGGTCGAGATACGTGCCGTACACCGAGAGTGCCGACTCGATTGGCTCGGCAGCCGTCATGTCGATACCTGCGAGTTCGAGTGCTTCGATCGGATAGACGCTCCCACCTGCCCGCAGCATCTCTCGGTAGTCGGCGGCGGCCTCCCGTCCAGCCTCGCCGTCCTGGAGGATCCCCTCGACGATAGCGACCGCCGCCGAGATGCCGGTGGCGTACTGGTACACATAGAAGTTGTAGTAGAAGTGTGGAATCCGCTCCCACTCGCGGGTGATGTGGTCGTCGACCTCGGCTGGCTCATAGTAGCTTGCTTTGAGATCGCCGTACAACTCGTCGAACACATCAGGAGTCAGCGGCTCGTCGCGTTCGGCACGCGAATGAATCTGTTGTTCGAACTCGGCGAACATCGTCTGGCGGAACAACGTCGAGCGAAACCGTTCGAGATACTCATCGAGCACGTGCAGCCGGAGTTCGTCATCATCGACGTTTTCGAGCAGATACTGCGTGAGTAGGGTCTCATTAACGGTGGAGGCGACCTCGGCGACGAATATCTCGTAGCCCGCATCGTGCCACGGCTGGGACTCTTGGGCTAGCTCCGAATGCATCGAGTGGCCCAACTCGTGGGCGAGCGTGAACATCGAGGCGATATCGTCCTGGTAGTTCATCAGAATAAACGGCTGGGTGTCGTAGGTACCTGACGAGAAGGCTCCCGAGCGTTTCCCACGGTTTTCGTACACGTCTACCCACCGACTCTCCAATCCCTCGGCCATTCGCTCCTGGTAGGCATCGCCTAACGGCTCGACAGCCTCAATGATCCAGTTTTTTGCTTGCTCGTACTCGACCGTTGGGCCCTCCTCGCCAGTGAGCGACATGTACAGATCCCACGACTGGAGCTGTTCGACGCCGAGTGCGTCGGCTTTGAGTTCGGCATGACGATGGAGTAAGTCGAGGTTGTCTCGAACCGTCTCGACGAGCGTGTCGTACACCTCAACTGGGACGTTTGGGCCGTCAAGTGCGGCCTCACGGGCCGTCTCGTAGTTACGAGCGCGAGCGACTTTGACGTCCTTGCGGACCTGCTTTTTCAGTGAGGTGCCAACGGTGTTGCGAACGTCCTCCCACTCGTCGTAAAACTGCTCGTGGACCTGTTTGCGGAACCTGCGATCCTCGTGTTTCTGGAGTTTGGTGAAGTTGCCCTGGCTGATCTCGATTTCCTCGCCATCTGGGTCTTCGACGGTCGGAAACGTCATATCGGCGTTGGCCAGCATCGAATAGATCTCGTTGGGTGAGCTGGTAACCTCGCCCAACTCCGCGAGCAGTTCCTCGATTTCGGCCGACCGGGTGTGTGGTTTGGCACGCAGCACGTCGTGGAAAAACTGCTCGTAGTCGGCCAACGCCGGCTCGCTGTCGACGAACGCTTCGATGTCGGCTTCGGTTAGCTCCTGGAGTTCCGGTTCGATATAGGAAACGGCACTCGAAGCCTCCGAGGAGAGAGCTTGAGCCTTCCCCGAAAGTGCCTGGTACTCCTGGTTTCGGGTGTCCTCGCTGGCCCGGAGGTTGGCATACACCGCAAGCTGGGAGAGCTCGCGCATGATCTCCTCGCGGAGTTCCAACAGCTCAAGCAGTGTGTCGGGGCTCTCGGTGACTCGCCCTTCGTAGGCGGTGAGTTCGTCGATGCGCCCCGAGATCGTCTCGAACTGTTCGGCCCACGCCTCGTCGGACTCGAAGATGCTTTCGAGTGCCCATGTGTGTTCGGTCTCGATCTCCTCGCGTTCGGGAACCGTACTCATGGCCGACTGAAGGCCGACAGCGGCTGTAAGTCTTGTTACTGGTCGACGCTCTCCAGCTCATCGACGACCGATCGTGAGACACGTCCCGTCGCCAGCGCGTCGACAGCGCGCTGGCCGAACGCCGTGCGTGCCCGCTCGGCTGCCTCCGCGTCACACTCGAATTCGACGCCTGGATACACGACCGCCGAAAGCACCAGCGGCTCCGGTGGAGCCGGCGGCGGTCGCGGCTCGACAGCCGACCGGCCGAGCAGTGCGTCGACCCACTCGTGGGATTTTTCACCCGTCGCCACACGCTGGATCACCGAGACGAGCCGGCGAACTAACTCACGGGCGAAGCCGCCAGCCGCGAATTTAATTTCGAGAAACGCCCCACGGCGGGTAACTCGCCCCGAAAGCCCACGCCGCGTGCCGGTTTCGTCGGGTGTCAGGTTCGAAAAGTCGTTGCTGCCACAGAGCATCGCAAGCGCGTCCCGAGCCTGCCCGTCGTCTACTGGCGGTCGACCATCGAGACTGTCAGTGGCCGCCTGCGGTGCGTACAGATGGTAGGTGTACACCCGGCGGACGGCGTCGTGGGTTGCATGGAATGACTCGTCCACCTCTGCGCTCGCCCAGGCCCGAATCGTCCCCGGCAGTTCGCTGTTGAGTGCCCGTGGCGTTAACCAGTCGGGACACTCGAAGGCGACTGTCTGGGCGAGCGCGGAGACGCCGCGATCAGTCCGACCAGCCGCCGCATAGCCACCTGGTTTGTGGGCTGTCTCCTTGAGCACCGACAGCTCGCCGAGCGCGTCGAACAGTCTCCCCTCGACGGTTGGCACATCGGGCTGTCGCTGAAAGCCGAAAAAGTCACGACCGTCGTAGGCGAGCCGAAACGCACGCATTGACCGTCTGTCGACGGCGGTGACATAAATACGCAGTGAGCTACCGCTCAGGTCTACCTGCGCCGCCACAGTCGGCGTCGAAACCCCGAAATCAATACGGCCAGTGTTCGGCAACTACTGCCTTAGGCCGACCTGGCGTATTGTATACGCTATGTCTTCCGACAACAGTTCACACGATACTGTGAGCACCCATGATGTTGGCGACGGGGACGATTTCAACGTCGTTCTCGTCGTCATGGACACCGCTCGCGCGGCCGAGACGGTGCCTGCAACCCCCCAACTAACCCCCACGCTCGCGTCGCTGGCCGACGCTGGCACCGAGTTTACACGCGCCTACACGAGCAGTCCGTGGACGCTCCCCTCACACGCCTCGCTGTTCACTGGCTTATATACCGCTGCTCACGGAGCTCACGGTGGCCACACCTATCTCGACGCCGATCACGAGACACTGCCCGAGGCCTTCCAGTCGGCCGGCTACGAGACAGTCGGTGTCTCGAACAACTGCTGGATCACCGGCGAGTTCGGCTTCGACCGCGGCTTTGAGACGTTCCGAAAGGGTTGGCAGTATCTCCAAAGCGACGTCGACACCGGAGCCATCATCCGAGCTCACGGCGTTAGTGAACGCCTAACCGCGTTTAAAAAGCAACTAACTGCCGGCAACCCCGCGGTGACACTGGCAAACATCGCCTACGAACGGTATCTCTGCGGTGACGATGGAGCCGCCCGAACGACACAGTGGATCGACGAGTGGCTTGCCGACCGAAAGACACGCGACGACTGCCGGCCGTTTTTCTTGTTTTGTAACTACATCGAGCCACATATCGAATACGACCCACCACGTGCGTACGCCGAGCAGTTCCTTTCGAACGCAGAGCTCACTGAAGCAACAAAGCTTCGACAGGACCCTCGTGCGTTCGATGTCGGCGAGTACGACCTCACAGACAGAGAGTGTGAACTGCTCCGCGGGCTGTACCGCGGTGAGTTAGCGTACCTCGACGCCCAAATCGAGACACTACGAGAGTCCCTGCAGGCGGCTGGCGAGTGGGATGATACGATTGTTGTCGTGCTCGGCGATCACGGCGAAAACATCGGTGAGTACGGCTTTTTCGGCCACCAGTACAACCTCCACGAGACGGTCGTCCACGTCCCATTGGTTATCACTGGCGGACCGTTCGACGACGGCGGCCAAAACGAGGCGTACGTCCAACTGCTTGATCTCGTCCCGACGCTCCTGGATGCCACCGGGATTTCAGCATCCGCGCTGGCGATGCAGGCCCAGGGACAGTCGTTTCATCCCGAGGCAACCGGCTCGCCACGCCAGGCCGTCTACGCCGAGCATATCCAGCCCCAGCCGACTGTCGAATCGCTCGAAGCCAGATTCGGCGAGCTGCCTGACCGAGTCCGGGCGTTCGATCGGTCGCTCCGGTCCGTCCGAACCGACGGGGCAACCTACATACGCGGCTCTGATGGGAGCCGGCGGCTGTATCTCGACGGCGACGAACACCACTCCCGACTCGACGACCGTCCCGCGCTGGCTGCCCGTCTTGATACACAGCTCGACGGCTGGCTCGGGACGGTCGAACGGGACCGGACGACACGGACGGCTGTCGATATGAGTGCCGCAACCGAACAACGGCTCGCGGATTTAGGCTACATCTAACTAAAAGGTGTTCGGCACCCAGCCAGCAAGCGAGTCATCGACCTGCTCCATCCACGCTGTGAGACGGTCGGCCATCTCGCTTCGATTCTCGACGTATGCGGGATGCTCAATCAGGTTTTGGAGTTCGTGTGGGTCGGCTTCCAGGTCGTACAACTCGTTTCGATCCGGCCCGTTGTAGACGAACTTGTACCGGTCGGTCCGGACCATCCGCTGAGAGTAGAGGCCAAACTCGTCGCCGTGATACTGTGCGTACACCGACTCCGGCCAGTCATCGGGCGTCTGGTCGGTGAGCAGAGGGAGTATACTTCGGGCATGAAGCCCGGCAGGCGGCTCTATTTGGGCCCACTCCAGGAAGGTGGGCATGAGGTCCTGGAGCCTGACGAACGCTTCGGAGCGAGTGCCCGGTTCGACCACGCCTGGCCAGCGGACGACAAGCGGAATCCGGTAGGTTTCGTCGTACATCAGCGGCCCCTTGTTGAACTGGCGGTGTGAGCCAACGAAATCGCCGTGATCCGAGGTGTGGACGACAGCCGTTTCGTCGGCAAGACCCAACTCCTCAAGCGCGTCGAGAATCCGGCCGATCTGGTCGTCGATCAGCGTCATAAAGCCGTAGTAGTTGGCGACTACTCGGCTCCAGGTCTCCCAGTCGAAGCTCTCGACGCCCCGATAGTTGAGGTACTGCTCGTGGACACGCGGTTTGCCGTCGAACGTTTCGGCGTAGTTGCCCCACGGCTCGATCTCGTCGGGTTCGTACATCGAGGCGTACGGTTCCGGAACGATATAGGGGTGGTGTGGGCCGAGGAAATCAGTTCGATGAAAAAACGGCCCCTCGCCGTCGGCCCAGCGTTCGAGCGCGTTGATCGTTACCTCCGCCAGAAAGTAGGGTCTGGAGGCCTCCACATCGACCGGATCAGTACCCGCGATCAGGGTTTTGGTATCGCCACTCCCGGCGTAGATTCGATCTTCGACGGCCGACTCTTCGACAGAGATGCCGCGTACTTCTCGGTAGTACTCGAAGGCGACATCGAAGTTGTCGTGATGGACGTCGCTACCGCCAAAGTACCGGAAGCCAAAATCACCGGGGCCGCGCTCGTGGCTGACGTGCCATTTACCGATGTAGGTGTTGTCGTAGCCACTGCCATCCATGAGCTCGCCGAACGTAGCCAGTCGCTCGGGAAACTCCGTTCGGATCGCATCCGCCTCGTGGCTGTTGTTAAGCAGGCCGTGGGCGTGCGGGTACAACCCAGTCAGTAGAGACGCCCGTGCGCTCGTGCAGATGCTGGCCGGCGTGTACGCCGAGTCGAACCACATTCCCTCCTCGCGGAGGCGGTCGATGTTCGGCGTTTCGACTGGCAACCCCTCTGGCGCAATAAGATCTGCGCGCTCTTGGTCGGTGAACAGCAGTAGGATATTCGGTCTGGAGGGCATACCGCCGGCTTCGGCGTCAGTGCCTAAAGTTCGGATGACTCCATCGGTGTGTGATCTATCGCGACCAGTTACAGTCGTCGATTCAGTCGCACTGCTCCGGCCGCAGCGTCCCGAGTCGGTTCTGACGGGTGTGGTAGCTGTGGACGACAGCCGTCACACCGAACAGTCCAGCGAGAATCCAGACGAGAACCAGCCCGGAGAGACCAGCAAACGGCCCGACAGACGCCCACACGAGGAGACTTATACCGACTCCGAGGCCTGCAAACGCAAGATAACAGTAGCTCCAGGGAACATCGTGGTTCGGAACGTATTCGAGATACAGCTGTACCTCTTGGGCCCCCTCGGTGAGCTCAACTGTGCCGCGGTGTTGATCGTAGTTGATAATACCTGTCTCGTCGAGCTTCGGTAGATGCGACTGTCGGAGCGCGGTATAAATCCGTTTGCGCTGTTTCCAACTCAGTTCAGCAGGGTCAGTGTCGTACTCCCAGGCCGAAACAGTCTCGACTATCGTTCCAAACGAGACTGTCTCACCCTCGTGCTGTTTGAGTGCGTGAAGCACCCACCGCCGCCGTCTGTTAGACAGCATGCCGAACAGCTGATCGCGCGGAATACTAGCCCCCCTCTCGCGGGAGTCGGTTGCAAGTGACATACGTTGAATCCTGTATCTATCAGCTAAATCAAACAGATACCGTATAAGTATCTGCTTACTACTGGTTTGATTTCCGAAAGTAGGCAGTCCCTTACAGACTCTGAGACACTCACTCTGTGGAGTAGGAACCGCATACCAATACGGTATTCACGATTTTATGAATGTGGAGGCGACCGATCCGTCATCGCTGCCGAGACGGCCGTCCCCGACGATCTATGTCAGAGAGTACACAACCGATACGAACACACCTGTGGCGACTGCTCGCAGCCTGTGCGGTCGTGAGCTGTCTGATTTTGGTCGCTGGAAACGTCCTCGGCGTTCCATTGTTGCTCGGCTTCGTCGAAACCGGGAGCATGGAACCGACGATCAAAACGGGCGACGGCTTTGTCGCACTGCCGACAGCCATTACGGGCAGTCCCTCAGCTGGCGACGTCGTCGTCTTCGATGCCCGGGAGCTCGAAGGCGGCGGGCTGACAACCCATCGGATCGTCGAAGAAACGTCAGAGGGCTATATCACACAGGGTGATGACAACCACGCCGCCGATCAGGAGGGCCGCGAGCCACCGGTCTCCGAAGACCAGATCGCGGCCGTGGCCTGGCAGCCAGGCGGTGAAGTGGTGACGATTCCACAGCTCGGCACAGTCGCAATGGGCGTCCAGTCGACACTGTCTGGGGTGGGCTACCAGCTTTCGGCTCGCCTTGGGCTCGGATCTGCCGGTCCGTCGAGTGGGCCACCGTTGCTGTTGATCGGTGGCGTCGGTCTCGTCGTCTTCTCGTTCGTCCTTGAGTGGCGGGCAGCCGAGAGTCGGGATCGATCACGGTCGAACCCCGTGCGCCTCAACCCACGGACGGTGCTCTTGGCTGTCGGGCTGGTCGTCTGTCTGGCAACGTTCGTCGCAATGAGTTCGATGGCGACAACCACCGAAGTCAGTATTATCAGCGCGGAGTACGATTCGGACCGTCCCGATGTGGTCCCGACCGGCCAGACTGAAAGCCAGCCGTATACCGTTTCGAATGGTGGGCTACTGCCAGTTGTGTCGGTGCTTGAATCGGGCGACGATGCTGTCGAGATCCCAGACGAATCGACAGTTGTCAGTGGCAGCGATTCCGAGGCCGTCCCGGTTGCGATCACGGCACCACCCGAAACCGGCTACTACAGCCACGAGCTGACTGAAAACCGGTATTTCGGCGTGCTGCCGCCGCAACTGCTTGTCGCGCTGCATGCGATCCATCCCACGGCCGCGATGATCGCGGTAACGCTGACATTCGGTGGTCTTGTGTCGCTTCCACTGGTGGTTCTCGGAGCAGCGAGTACAGGTCGAACACGGTCGCGAGACCGAACAACACGCCCAGAGCGTGGGTTATGATGAACAATGATTCAACACGCAGCTACTGATCCAGGAAGGAATCGTCGATGAACACAACAAAACTCCAACTCCAGGCTCGACAGCTGTTGGCCGACTGGTTTCTGCCAGTAGTCATCCTGCTTTTGATCGTCGCCGCCGTCAGTGGCTTTGCGGTGTACACCGCGGTGGCAACCCCGGCCGAGGCGACCGAGTACGACACTATCGAGAGTTGGTCGACCACGGCCGATCTCTCCCACAGCGCGACGGTTACCGAACCGAACGATGTCTACTCGGTTGGCCAGCAACTGGAGGACCAGCCGCGCTACTACACCGAGGTGATGCCCGTCCTGGAGGGAGAGATACAGTACAGCTACGGGGCCGCCGGCGGCGATGTAGCAGTCGAAACCGAGATTACACAGCTCACCCGCGCAGTCGAAGACGGCTCGGACGGGGATGTCGTCTACTGGCGTGACGAACAGCCGCTCGGCACCGAACAGACTGATGGGCTGTCGGCCGACGACACCCACACCGACTCGTTTGCAGTCGATGTGGCCTCGATGGACCAGCAGGCAATCGAGACAGCCGAAAGCCTTGGTAGCACTGCTGGAACGCTCGAAACCCTCATCGTGGTCGATGTTCGGATGGAGGGAACTATTGACGGCGAGCCAGTTGAACACACCGAACAGTACGAGCTGCCGGTCGAGGTCACGAGTGGCACGTACACGGTCGATTTGCCGTCGGAGACTGGATATGTCGAACAACAGACCGTGGCAGTCTCAGCCGGCTGGTCCGACAGGGTTGGAGACGCTATCGGGGTTATTCTCCTGTTGGTCCTCTCAGTTGGAAGCCTCGGTGGCCTGGTTGCGGCCAAACACCACGACAGCTTAGCCCCATCAGCGGCTGCCCGCCAGGCAGTCGAAGCTAAAAGCGAGCGCGAAGCGCTCGACGAGTGGATCTCGCGGGGTGTGCTGCCGTCCTCAGTTGCCGAACGCCCCCGAGTCGAGGTCGCCTCTCTCACTGAGTTGGTCGACGTGGCAATCGACTGTAACCGACGCGTGATCGACCGCGAGGGTGCCGACGAGTACGTCGTCGTCGACGACAACGTCGTGTACGGCTTTGCTCCGGAGATTCCCGCACAGACGGCTGTCGAACCGCCAGTCGATCAGGGCGGCCACGAGGACGGCGCTGTGCCAACAGGGACAGACGACTCCGAGCCCACAGCGAAAACTGAGACGACACAGCCGATCGACGACCGCACAGCCGCCGACGAGTCGTAACGGACTGTTTTGAGCCCCGCGGCTGTTGAACTACCTGTCTGTTCTGTCGCCGCACGACCCCTCATACGAGAGCCGTGTTTCGACGGCTCCGCTCGGTTCGGTTACGGTCAGCTCAACCCTCTCAGTGGCGTCGATGGTGTGCTGTTCGCCGACTCCGAGCCGAACTGTTTCGGTGGTTCCGTTGTGAGTGATATCGACCATGACGGTTGTCTGGTGATGGTTTCGTACCGCACAGTCTTCGATCATGACGTAGGCATCGGTGTCGTCGGCAACTGCGACCGACAGTGATCGGTCGGCCGTGGTCGTGGTTGCAGAGCCGGTAATGATAACTCCCGAGACCGCAGCGAGGACGATTAACGTCACGCCGAGCCATCGAAGCCGACGACTCGTCATCCGTCCGCCTCCAGGAGTCGGCTGATAGATGGCTGCCGGTAGCGAAGAGTGTGGCTGTGGCCACCTGGTGGGAGTCCTGACATGCTGTTCAGCACACTGTTGGCGACCATCCGGTCTAAGTATACGCTCACTACGCGGTCGATACGTGGCCGAAGGCGGTCACTACCGATCTCTAGAGAGTGGCTACGGCGACTACAGACCATGCCTATAGATTCTGCTGGCGGCGCATACACAAGTCCCATCCTGCCAACCAGTCNGGTGANGCGGTGACNCCGAGACGACCGACGATGGCGTTGGTTGCTCGGGGACGCCGCCAACGAGGTAGACAACTATGGAACGACGCAAATTCATGCTCGGTGCAGGAAGTGCAGCAATCGGTGCAAGCGCGCTTGTTGGCTCTGGTGCGTTCACGGCAGTCGCATCAGAACGAACGGTCAGCGTGCGAGCCGCACACGACGAAAACGCCTACCTGGGGCTCAAAGAGGTCCCGTACAGCCCCAACAGCAGTTACGTTGATTTCAAAGACGGCCACCTGCGGATCCAGATGGACGAGGCCAACCCGAACCTCGAAGACGAGGAGCTCGGAACGGGTGTCAACTCCGATTCGATCACGGTGTTCAAAGACCTGTTCCGTGTCCGAAACCAGGGTAAACAACCGATCCACGTCTTCGCCTTCCTGAAAGGCAAAAAGGCCGACCGCGTCGGTCTGTTCGGTGGCGACTACTCGCCGTGCTGGGGACTCAAACTCGATGTCGGCGAGTACGAAGACATCGGCCTCATCACCAACACGCTCGGCATCCCGGCCGAGACACAGCTCGTCGAGGACATGTACATCGTCGCAATCGGCGAGGAGAACCCCGAAGACGGCGACCACGAAGCGGCCGCCGAGTCGTACGTCCCCAACGACGCCGAGTCGAGCGAAACGCTCCCTGACGACGAGTAACACTCGGACTCCGCTCTTTTATTGACCCACGTAAAGAACTGGAAAAGCCGGTTTAACCCGTTTCAGCGGCGTCTATTTGTCGTCGTCTTCACCATCGTCCGCGTCTTCGAAATCAGCGTCGACGTACTCGTCACCTTCGCCGGCTTCACCTTCGGGACCGCCCGGACCAAACCCACCCTCAGGGCCCGCGCCGCCGGCTCCGCCGGGGCCGGCCTGGGCCTGCTGGGCCTGCTGTTGGTACATCTGCTTGCCGATCTCCTGGAGCTCTTCGGAGAGCGTTTCGGTGACCTCCTGGAGCTCGTCGGTTTCGGCGTCTTCGTCTTCGAGCACGTCTTCGACGTCGTCGATGGCGTCCCGAATGTCGGCTTCGAGCTCCTCGTCGACGGCGTCTTCGTTCTCTTCGAGGAGTGACTCGGCACGCTGGACGGCTCCTTCGGCGTCGTTTCGGGCCTCGATCGCCTCGCGCCGGGCCTGGTCCTCTTCGGCGTGCTGTTCTGCCTCTTCTTGCATCTTTTCGACTTCCTCGTCCGAGAGGCCGGCACCGCCCTCGATGGTGATCGATTCGGCGTTACCCGAGCCCTGATCCTCTGCCGAGACGTTGACGATACCGTCGGCGTCAATCGAGAACTCGACTTCGATCTGTGGGGTGCCCGCGGGTGACGGCGGGATACCGGTCAGCATGAACTCCCCAAGCAGCTCGTTCTCGTTGGCGATCTCGCGTTCGCCCTGGAAGACACGGACCTGGACGGAGGTCTGGTTGTCCGCCGCAGTCGTAAAGACCTTCGAGGCGTCGGTTGGGATCGTCGTGTTTTTGTCAATGAGTCGCTCGAAGAGCCCACCTTTGACTTCGATGCCGAGGCTGAGTGGGGTGACATCCAGGAGGACGATGTCGTCGACATCGCCAGCGAGCACGCCGCCCTGGATCGCCGCACCCAGGGCGACAGCCTCGTCTGGGTTGACGTTCTTTTTCGGCTCTTGGCCGATGATCTCCTCGACCTTCTCGGCGACCTGTGGCATCCGAGTCGAGCCACCGACGAGAATGACCTCGTCAATGTCGCTGTCGGAGATATCAGCATCTTCGATTGCCTGCTCTGTCGGGCCGACCGTGCGGTCGATCAGATCGGACGTCAGGTTCTCGAACGTTGCACGCGTGATCGAGGTTTCGAGATGCACTGGGCCGGAGTCGGTCGCAGTAATAAACGGCAGATTGATTTTGGCCTCTTTGCGCGAGGAGAGTTCGATTTTGGCCTCTTCGGCTGCTTCTTTGAGTCGCTGGAGTGCCTGGCGGTCCTCGCGAAGATCGATGCCGTGGTTGTTTTCGAACTCCTCGGCGAGATGGTCGATAATCGCCTCGTCCCAGTCGTCGCCACCGAGATCGTTGTCACCGTTCGTTGCGACAACGT
>SL_4KL_010_BRINEDRAFT_10000533_pt1 | contig 19634 bp, 23 predicted proteins | sample SodLak_010_BRINE_2_FD_10664 | JGI IMG/M metagenome (IMG submission 10664)
ACACGTACTTTTATTTTTCCATTCTTATATGGCACAACCCATACAGATTTTTTAACAGGTATTGTTTTAAGAATATAATGTTGTAATGTTTTTTCTAATGTAATATATGATTTCGTTTGTGGTATATTTGTATATTGTAACCGCCGAATAAAAGTATAAAATTCATCAAATGAAATTTTATCAATATTCATAAAGTTATACAATTCATATATTTGCGAATCTGATTTCGGACTATTTTTTCCAAATTGATTTAATAAATCTAATATTAATAGTAATATTTCAGGTAATTTATAATCTTGAGGTATATTTATTTGTTTTAATATTTCAGAATCATTTTCTATATCTAATGGGTTTAATTTATAATAATTAATTGGATTTAAGTCTTGAGACAATTGATTAATTAATTCTTCGTCGTGTTTTTCTATTACGTCATCAAACCAGTTTTCTGAAAAACCAAAATTAATATATTTTTTGACCCAATTTGGACGTTGAATATTCATGTATATATTAATTAAAATATAATTATATAAATTTAATTAATGTACGATTATATAATTATATCTTTTGTCGGCTCAAATTTATACCTCTTGGCGTAGCGACGATAATATCATTATTCTCTTTATGAACAATATCTCCCCCATTTACATCGACACATGATTGTATTTCACCATATACAACTTCAAGAGATAATCCATTACTTTGAATGAATGAAATATCTATTACTAATATTTTACCGGCATTTAATGCTTCTTTTGCGTTAATTATGTCTTCTTGTTTCGTAACATTAACAAAAGCTACGGTTTGATTCGTATTTGCACTTGTTAAATCTGCATCTGTTAACTCTGCGTATTTATTGTCGGAACCACGGTCCATTATATTTGATATGAATTTCATAAAGTATAATTTGTTGTTATGTGTCTTAAATGTTATACCTTTTTTACATGATATTATGTTAATTTCGTTTTAACCGTATCGTATTTCTCTACGATTTTTTCGTCTATCAATATCATGTTTCATCCAATATTCAGATTCTTTACGATGTTCTATATTATCAATTCGATTTTGGATTATATTACAATACTCTTCTGATAATTCTGAACCAATCCATTTACGGCATAATTGTTCACAGGTTGTGAATGTAGTTCCCGAACCACCAAATGGGTCAAATACTAAATCATTTTTATCAGTAGTAGCCCAAATAATCTTTCGTAATAATTCTTCAGGTTTCTGCGTTGGATGTTTTGTACGTTCTTTACTTGCATTATTAACGGTTGGCACATCAATTACATCTCTAGGTTTTGCTCCTTGTACATCTGGGTCCCATGTATATTCATCATCACTTCCAAATTGTGAATTCTCACCTTGTTTTCTTTCAGGATATTTTTGCGTATGATTATTATAAGGTATTCGAATCCTATCCATTCTGAATTTATAGTTTTCACTTTTCTTAATCCAAAGTATACTTTCTTGAGAACGCGTCCATCCATCATCTGACATTTGTGGTTTATTTTTATAGTGCCACGTTAACCATCTTATTGAATGAATCCAATTACATCTTTGTTCAATATGATATTTTACATCTGCGAGTTTTTCTGATAATCCCATTACATACATTGAACCATCATTTACTAAAATTTTACCCGCTTCTGTAATCCAGTGCACCATCCAATCAAGATAATCTTCTTTTGACTCAAAATAATCCCAATCTGCTTTATTTATATTATATGGTGGGTCGGCAAATATAAGTTGTACATTTTCATTTTTAGAATTTAAATGTGACATTAATTCAAAAGCATTTTTATTATACAAACTACCTAAATTTGTTTGATAATATATATCCATTGTATATTAATATGTTTTGTACTATTTAATATTTTATTAATATTATTTTATATATTATCCCTTACACTTATTACTAATGACATATATATTATGTATGTATGTCAGGAAATAAATATAATAAAAAAAATGATAACTTATGTACACAAATAAGACAACATAGAAAACAAGGATGGAGTTATGAACGATTAGATGAAGAATACACATCACAAAATCTTCAGGATATACTTTCTTGTGTAGTTGGAACGTGTAAATGTGAACATGCTGACGTAGAATATATAGATGCTAGAGAAGATGAACCATGGAAAGAAAAATATGTCGTTGAAACATTATATATTAAAGAAGAACTTCGATTTACGGAAATGTCTAATGTTATGGATTGTCATTCAGAAACAGCTAAAAAATATGTTGATATATTTGATGTAAGTCCTGTTGACAGTTCAAAACGTACTAGTAGCCCTCGCGTTAATAATTTACTTAGATTGGGTGCAGAGACGAACGGTGATATTGATATTAAGTGATTTTTCCAATACATACTTGTATACTAATTATAAGAAAGTATTAAGTAAATACCATCCTGTGTACTATATATGGATTTAGAGATACCACCAAATGCTAAAGATGCTATTAATGAATTAACAACAGACGAACTAGATTTCCTAGAGCGTGAATTATTTTATGCTTTTGATGAAGCATACCGCAGTTATCATCAAGATGGTATTGTAGATAACAGAAGTGCTATTGTTATGTATGAACGCAGTTTAGAAACTATTCGTGCTGTCCGAACAATTCGTGATGAAATGGATAAAAAAGAATTTGAAAAAGCGAAAGATATTCATGATAGTTTAAACAATAAGTAATTAATGGATTATGAAATAGATGATTCTTCTCAAAGTGACGTATTAAATTTACTATTAGAACCTAATGAAAATATATATCTACAACCCGATTCAATTATATCCAAAACCTATAATCTGAAAGAAAAAATATCTAATAAAAAAACATTATGGGAAAAATTAGCGACAGAAAAAGAAAAATATACTTTGACAGAAGTATATACAAAAGATGAATCTGGCGTACTCACTATATCTCCACCATATCCGGGGTCAATAAAAGCATTAGATGTAAATGAACTACGAATTGAATCTAGTTCATTTTTAGCCGTAAATAGTAGTGCTAATTTAGAATTAAAAACAAAAGAATTTTTTAAATCTGAAGATTTAAATTTAATTGATATTAAAAATATAGATTATATATTTTGTTCAGGTTATCATGGTGTAATTGAAATCGAATTGGAGGAGAATCAAAGAACGATTATTAATGAAAAATATTTATTAGCTTTAGATAAAAGTGTTGAATATAATAAATTATATAGTGCAGATTCGAAGCATGTTTTACTAGGACCGGGGAAAATATATCTTCATACCCAAAAAATACGATAAATATTAATTTTTATTATAATGATATGTTCTATCTCCATCTTTATCAAAATGAGGTGGAGCTTCAACATACGCCGTATCAATATTTGATGATTCATTATTATATCGTTGATAACATGTTTTACAGATAGGAACTTCATTTGCAGATTTATTTTCAACAGTTCGAGCCGTATAACCGCTTACAATTTCCTGACAGTTATCACAAATAATTGTTTGTTCACGAGTAATTTCATATTCGACCTCTTTCCATCTATTTACACATGTTTGACAAAGATTTTTACTAGAATCTCGGTTAAATTCGATAGGACTAATATTCCATGGAACATAAACTGCAGAAATAATATCTTTTTTATCACATAATGATTGAATATTCTTTCCAATAACAATATGTGCTTCTGAATCTGACTTCGTATGCGCAATAAATACAGGTACACTCATATATAGTTTATAATGGCATATGTTAACTTAAATATGTCGATTTTGATTTATATATTAATTTCATAAGTTATACGTAACTACTTTTATAAGTTATACGTAAATTATGGTAATATTTATAGTCCTTCAAACCGTATATATATGTGTATGCAAAGACAAATAAATAACCAAGAAAAGAAAGAATTTAAAATTGAAAATAATATAATATATAATATATCATTTTATGATTTAATTCTATTTGCGATACCGGTATTATTTATGGCAAGTCTAATTATAAGTTTTATATCTACAGAAATTTATCTCCGGTTTGCAATGTCTATATCTTCTTCTTTATCAATTATACTTATTAGCTATTGTTTATTCTACGATAGTAAAAATATTTATAATTAGGCGTTTTCTTTATGTTTTTTAATACTTGATATATTTTCTGTAAATATATAATTACTTGTTTTGATAGCAGAATCTTTTGTATATCCAAATTCATTAACAAGTATATCAATACAATTATCTTTTATTTCTTTTGTTATTGTATTTTCAGATGGTATTTTCCAATTATCAGGGTCTAAATTCTCATATGTAGAGAATACATCTTGCCAATCATACGAACCCATTAAAGATGATATAACTGGAGCATCAATTAACGATATTTCATTAATTTTAAAGCCTTCATTTCTTTGTTTCCATAAATACTTATTTAATGGCTTAATGATTTTATTTTGCCTATATTCAATTACATCTTTTTCAGGTGTATTATTTGTATAATCTGTATCTTTCATACCCAAATGTTTCTTTTCAAATTCTTTTAATACAATTTCATCGTATTCTTCTTCTTCACCTTCATCCCACGCGTATATATTATTTATATATTCAGATATGGCTTCTTCTGATGCTTTTCTATCAAATAATATTGCGTTGATAATATCTTTCTCCTGTTCTTTTTTGATATAATCTTTTACTTTATCTACTTTCCTACTAAATACAGTAATTTCTTTATCACTAAATATAGGTGCATTTGAGAAACTATCCACCATTTCATCTAATAATTCGTGTGGTAGATATGTATCAGATTCCGTTTGGTACAACAAAGAACTCAATATATCTCTTGTATATGTAACAGGTATTCCAAAGGTTCCATCTTTTTCATTTAGTTTAATATCATCATAATCATTAATATTTTTACGACCTTTTGGTGTATCTACATATCCTCTATCTAATAATAATGCTTTTTCAACAGAAGATAGAGATGTATTATCATTATCCATAAATCGAGTGATAATACTGTATATAGCTACAGCTTCAATTGAATGCGGTGAGAATTCAACGTCATTCACAATTAATGAATCTCTTAAGTTAACGACATTATTTTCATTATTCATATTTTTATGTCCTGATATCTCTTTACGGATTAGATTATGTTCATTTTCTATACTCGTAAGATATTTAATATTATATTGGAATATTCTTCTTTTAATTGCTTTCATTTGGTCGGCTCCGTGAATTTTATCCATAGATAAATTATTGTTTTCACGATTTATGTGTTGTTCCATTAAATCAGGATTGGATATGAATATTGGAACCGTATCAACATCGAATCCTAATTTTTTATCTATTTTAGCGTAACCTTCGTCAGGTATATTTAATAAATGTAATAGTAAATCAGCATGTCTTGTTGCATCTTCAATAATAGTAATACCGCCATTTCCTTGCGATAATACACCATCATAACTAAATGCTTGTGGATTTTTACGACCACGAGAATCTAATACTTGGAACATTGATGGCATCCATGCACCAATTAATCTTTCCTTTACCGAACCTCCATCCTCTGCATTCAAGATTCCAATACTTTTTGTTTCATCTACAGTATAACGTCGAATTCGAAAATGTTTTTCATTTGTTATCTTGGAAAATAAATTCTCTACATTTTGTTTACCATAATGTCTTTTAATTTTTTGATATGCTTCATTACTGAATGGGTCAATATTTATATCTATAGGAATAGAGTAATTTACATTCTGATTTAATTTCATTCGTATATCTTTAGGGAATATAGAAATTGGATTACTATTAATTGGACTTGAAAACCATTCATTTTCATCAACATTACTGTATGATTCCGCATCACCATACGTTAATCTATCATTTGTAGAACTTAATGAAGATAAATTCCAATCGAACGTATATTTTTTACCGTCGTCCGTTTGGGAATACGCCTTAAGACCATTTACTAAACATCGTTTTAATTCTGATTTTCCTGTTGCTGTTGGGCCATTAAATAATATAATTTTTTGCATTCGTTCATTACTATTGACAATTACACGTAAGTCTTGAACGAAATCATTTAATACATCTGTATGACCAAGTACAGCATGTTGACCGTTATTAGCCGGGTCATCAAAGAATTTGTATCTCTCTTTTTCTTCACCGCCTTCAAATATTTTTCTCGTTCCGTAATATTCTATAGCATCAAGTAAATATTGATGTGCATTTCTTGTTATTTTAGGGTCATTTAAAACTTCTTTTATAAATTCATCTATTGTTATGGGTCTATCTGTTGTATTTTTAAGCGTTTCATTCGCATATTTAATTATATCATTATGGTTATTTTCTGTCATATATTTGTGATTCACCTATTTATTTAATTCTTGTTTGGCAACGATTGCTCCCGCAAATTCAAGTACATCTTTCGCACCTTGTTGTGAATATCCTTTGTCCATTAATCCTTTAATCCATTTATTGGACCCTTCTTCTTCATCAATATCTCCACTACTAATTAATGAACCAAAGTTAATATTATGTTTCTTTTCTTGCCAAATCTTTTTCTCTAATGCTCTTTGTAAGCGTTCATTATCTGTAGGATTAAATGATTCGCCACGTCTTGCTCTTCTTGAAACCCAATTAGATACTTCTTGTCTGAAATCATCTTTTCTATCTTCAGGAATATCTAATTTTTCTTCAACAGAACGTAAGAACGTTTCATCTGGGTTGGTATCTTGCCCTGTTACTTCATCAACGATAGTATCATCATCGATATATGCCATAACGTGGTCTAAGTACTTTTCACCTTGTGATTGTATTTCTTCAGGGTCATATGCTAAAGCTTCTCGAACATCTTCTACAGCACGCTTCTGATATTCTTCTCGTACAATCTCTATGTAATCCATATATGTATCCATCTTTTCTTCGTTAACACTACCACGATTTTCAAGATTATCTTCGAGATAATCTAATATAGTCAGAGGGAATAAATTCGATGCGCCATAATTATCCGTCGAACTTAATGTTTCATCTATTATAGCTGCAGATATTTCGTCACTAGTTACGCGTGAAGAAATTCCAAACATACCTTCTTTTAGTTCTCCATGAGATTTTGCTTCTTCGCGTAATTTATCTACATCAATATCATCATCCCCTGTTCCATTATACGATAATGCTTTTTGAATCATATTTACTGTTTGACCTTTTGGTTCATATATTCTAGATAATATAGCGAATAATGAAGTCATATCTAATGTATGAGGCTCAATATGTACTTCTGGAATATCAGCGTTAGATATGTGTTTTTCATGTATTTTAGATTCGTTCGAATATGAGAGAATATATGGGAAATCAATACGTTCTGTTCTATCCATAAATGCTTCCATCTTATCATCTCCTCGCTTATCTTGATATTCAGGGAGATTCGTTCTACCCACAATAACTTGGTCAATATCAATACGAGGGTTATTTTTCGGTTTTATGGTTTGTTCTTGTGATGCATGAAGGAAATCATATAAGAATTCTCTTTGTAGTTTTAGAAGTTCTTCACCAGAGAAAACACCTCGATTTGCATTACAGAATGCACCTGCATAATCAAATGCACGTGGGTCAGATTCTCCATATATAGCTAATTTAGAGTAATTTACGTCGCCTGTTAATTCCGTTTCGTCTTGATTTTTCTTATCTTTAGGTTCAAATGTTTCAATACATTGTCTTTTACTTTCATTTGCAACAAGCCGAACAATTTCAATATGATTTTCTAACACTTTTTCAAGTTCATCATCATAATAAGCCATGAGTGAATCTAAGTAGAACGTACTTTCAGGGTCTAAATTCTGTTCATTTCTTATAGTATAAGAAGCATCTAAATTAGAATTCATATCATCAAGTATTTGATTTCGTTGTGACTGAGAAAGTAATAATAAGGGGTCTTGATTCATTGGACTTTGAACCACATTATCTGACGGGTCTTGGTCATCGATAATATCACATAGATTGACCCATCTAAATGTATACATCTTACCATCTTCTTGTAACGTGTAATGTTCGAAATATTTTCGAACCAATTTATCAAATGCAGATTTACCACTTCCTACCGGCCCAAGAAGTAATTTGATTCGTTTTTGAGGTCCGAGTCCTCTTGCACCTGATTTTATTTTATTAACAAAATCATGAATTGATTGATGAACTTCTCTCCCATAAAATACATTTTCACCATCATGTAATGGGTCTTCAGAAGCTAATTCATATTCCATAACTTCCCATGCATCATTGTATGTTGTACCGTAGTAATCGAACATATCTGCTAGTCGTTGATGTGCAGAACGAGCTATTTTCGGATTTTCTACAACTTCATTAAGATACCAACGAAAATCTTTAGCTTCCCGTAGGTCAGAAGGCATTTGCTCTTTATGTTCTTTGCTTAATTTACTTAGTATGTCTTCATCACTCATAGTTATGTATTATATATACAGTTAATAATAGTTAAACTTTTCCGAGATAAACGATATACTTCATCAATATGTCAGAACAAATATAAACTAATAATAAGTATTATTATATATGACAGATATTTATTCACTTCTTGGAACATCTGGTGGTGCATTCGCAATTGGACTTATAACAGGATTTTCTGCTAAAAAATTGATAAATGTTTTCGCTGTTATTGTTGGTGTTCAAATCGCATTTTTAACGTATTTAGAACATATAAATATATTATCAATTAATTGGGATTTTATTGAACGTATATTATCCGTAATTCAAGATACAATTACAACGCTTCGCTTTCCTGAAACGGTAGAAACATATGAATTGTATGAAGCAAGTGGTGCTATGGGCGGATTTGTAATTGGTACTTTAATAGGATTTTTCTATGTTTAATTATAACCAATCATCGGGTTTTGTATCATAATCTATTTGGTCAGCTTGAATATCTTCGATAATTTTTATTTCTTTACGTTTTGTTCTCGTACCATCATATGATATTAATAAGCCTTCTTCTTCACCAGTATTTTTATCTTTTCTTATAGTTTTAAGATGTACGGGCTTACCCCACAATTTAAATAATCTTTTTAATACATCTATGGCTTTAGATATATTTAACTGTACACCATTATATTGGTGTTTTAACAATAATTCTCCAGCATTATTATAATTATTGTCTGCTGCAATAATTGTAGGCTTTCCACCATTAGTAATTTGTAATAATATCTTTTTCTTAACAGCATCTAGACTCGTACTTGAAACTTGCATCTGTCTAGCTTTATGATTATATTCATACGCGAAGTATTGTTCATCTTGGACGAATTCTTCCGTTAAGAATGAATCTATAAATGTAATATCATTATGCGTTTCTCGTATCTCTCTCATTTTCTTCCATGCTTTTTCATAATCAATATCTTTAATAGAATCTTCAACAGTATTGTATACGTTTTTATCAAATATATATCTTGATTCTTTTTGTAATTCATCTTTTGATATATTTTTAATAAAACCTTTATTTTGATTTCTTAATAATGAATAATTACGCTCATAAGGTATATCTTCATCATGGTTATCATAAATTAATTTATTTAATTGCGTAAAATCAATCTTATCGTGGAAATTACGCCATGTAATTCCTTCCACGCGTAATAATTTACTAACAACTTCACGTCTATTTTCTTTATTTTCAATGTATTCCCATAATTCTTTTCCAATTTTATATGGATTAAAACCCGGCGAATTAAGTACGGCAGATTGTTTATCGGCATAATTTATAATTTCATCTGTTTGAGCATATGCCTCATTAGCCATCATTATAGACTCCCATATGGAGGCCCAACCTTCGTTCATCACCTTCGTCATTTTTTGTGCTGAGAAATAATATGACTCACGCCGAATTATTTCAATAATAGATTTTTGCCAATGTTCATATTCTTCTGCACGTTCCGTATCAGAATTATATTGATGTCCATTTTCTAGTAAGAATTTTAATAAATCTTTTTCATATATAACATTTTGCGTTTCAGATTCTTCATCTGGTATATCTGAAGTTAATTGTCGTTTGACTTCATCCGACACATCTAATGAATCTAATACTTCATTTATACTCTGTTCTTCTGTATTGTTATTATTTTTTATATCTTTAAATCCATTCAACGGGTCAATCATATCTTGAATACATAATACAGAATCAATCCATTCTTCAACTTCATTTTTGTCAATATCTGTATCATCATAATATGATTGGATTAGGTTCGCATGTCTCTCCATCATACCTGTGGCATCTGGATTATCTTCAAAGAAATAATTATTTGCAAAGAAATCAGCATGAGCTTCAACGTGAGCAATAACACCTTTATGGTCATCTATACTATTAGATATTTGATTAAATGCGTTTGCAGGTGTATCATGATTGACTAATTCAAATATTTTCCCTCCAAAGTATGTATCTTCTTTGTTTCGTTTAGAATATTTCATACCCCATCTCCAGTGAGGATAACGAATAGGAAACCCATCGTACGCTGCTAATTGGTTAATCTCATCATAATCAACAAGCCAATAGTTGACTTTAGGGGGTTTTAAACCTAATTCTTTAGCTAATTCATGTAACTCATCTGCTGCCGTTTTCAGTTCCTGTAGTGATTCTTCATCAATTTTATTGTGTGTGTATTTTCGTGTCATAATTATCAATCCTCTTTTACATTATCTAATATTTTTTGAATGGCATCTAAAACATCTTTTTTACTGTTTACGCGTGCGATTCGGTATTTATCTTCTCCATGGAATTCTTTTTCTAATTCATCCCCTACATTTGCATTTTTCAATCTTTTCGAGTTAGGTTGTACTTCTACGTATGCATGTCTTGTTGCTTTTATTTCCTTCATCAATGGTATGAGTTTATTCTTTGTATTTTTCGCCATATTTTCACCGTCTCCAGCAGCAAATATAAACCTATTCCATGAGTCCCACGGATATTGAGGTAATATTTCATCTTGAATTAATTCATAGGCACTAGATATTTTTGTACCTCCACCAGATTGTATTCCGAAAAATTCATCTCTATTAACAATCCAAGCACTGGCATCATGTGCTACATATACAAAATCAACATTATCGTATTTACCTTGCAAATACCAATCCATTGGTGTTAATACGCGTTCTACAAGTTCTCTTTTTTTCTCTCTCATACTGCCACTAACATCACGTATATTAATAACGACAGCATTGTTTTGTGGTTTTTCAATAATTTCTGGTGAACGATATATTTCATCTTCGCTCCGAAATTGTATATCTTTATATGATTTTTTTGGGGGTAATTTTTTATATTCCCTACCAATATCATCTATACTTTCATATTTTGTTTTTTCTGTTATCTCCGAAGCGAACTGTTCAATATTTGATTTGGATATATTTATATTATTTTCTCTAACCCATTCCCAAACTTTCTCCACACCATAACCTCTTACTTTTAGTAATTCTTGAATATATTCTGTATCTACATACATTGCAGCATGTCTTTTTAATGCTTGTTTGAATAAATGTTCTTTATCTAATGTACTATTAGGGCCTGCTTTCCTCGTATCATTATAATCACCTTCTATTTTTTCAACAACTTTTTTTCCTTTTTCCTCAAAATCTAAACCTAATTCATTATCTAATTCTTTTGCAAATTCTTCAGGATTCATTTGATAATATTCATGTTCACCTTCATCTTCCCCCGGTTTTCCTGAGCCATCTCCTTCATCACCATCACCTCCATCATCTACAGGGTCACCTACATCAGCATCACCTTTTCCAATACCTCCTTTCTGTGATTTATCATATTCGAATTCTGGAAGTTCAATTATTTTTATGGGTATTTTTATATTTTTTCCAAGCTGTCCATGTTTGATAAATTCTTTCAAATCCATCCGATGGTTTTCTCCGATTTGATTAAACCGGCGAACATCACGGTTTATACGACTCATATGTATATCTATTTATTATATGTATTACAATCATAAAAAGTAATTGGTGTTTTATATAATAAATACTATACTATCAAATTAGAATAAATTATATGCGTCTGTAAATATATTATGATTATATAATGAATGAACGTAAAAATTATAGAGACTTTTATGATTTATTTGGTCTACCTACAAATGCGTCAAAAGAAGAAATAAAAGAAAGGACAAACCACATAATAAAAAAATATCATCCCGATAATAAAGATTCAAATATATCTACTAAGCAATTTAAAACAATTAACTACGCAAGAAAAGTACTTGTAAACGAAGATAATAGAGAGGAATATGATAATTTAGGTCATCATAAATATATAGATAAATATAGTAAAAATAAAGTCGATGGATATAATTTTGAAGGTAGAAAATCCATTACCGAATCGGAAGTAAAAAATGTAAAATCTGAGGATGTAGATGAATTAATTAAAAATAATACACAAGAATTACATAATTATAAAAATAAAATAAATAAGAAGAAAAAGAATAAAAATAAAAAACAAAAAGATAGCAGCCCAGAAAATATAAATTATGATGATTCAAAGTCTTCGTTTATTGGTGGGTTATTTGTAAATATAGGTAGGTTTTTAAAAAGTAAAGAATTATTATATACTATATTAATTATATTTTTAGTATTTATATATGTAATATCATATTTAATATTTGGTTCTTTATTTACATTATTTATTATACTACTTTCGATTATATTATTTATATTATTTAATAAAATTAATTTTTAGACGTTTTTTAATCGCCGTTAAATTAATAATAATTAACATAGTAATATTATTATGGATAAAAAAGATGTCTTAATAGGAGATATACGTGTAACTGTTCTCGCTCCAAAAGGACCATATAATTTTAAATGGGTTGATGAAGATGATAATATAATCGCTTTAGAAAAAAATTGTCAATATAATACAGTCCCATCTAATGTAGAAAAAGTGTTAAAACAAAATGATTTGACGGTTATTGAAGATGATTTGGAATCCTCTAATACAGAAATGCAAAATGAATCATCTCAATCGAATCAAAATGATTTTTCAACAGCAGGATTAATAGAATCTGAACCTACAAATGAATCTAATTTATTAGATGATACAAATACAAATAAAGATAAAAAAGATGAATCTAATAACTATATTTCATTTATTGTACGAATGGATAATCCTGATGATAGAGAAAAAGTTGTCAAAAAATTAAAAGAATCAAATTTTTCTGCTTCTCAAAAATTACAATTAACAGGACCATATAAAGTATATTATGAAATAAAAGATAATTCTCTTGAAATTGTAGGTATAGAAGATATGGGTATTGGTTCAGAGACCGGTAAGACAGATTAATCTATTTTAGAAAAAATTGCTTGAATTGACCATAGGTTTTATGTAATATATGATATATTATTTATGTGTATATGGAAATATTTGCAAAAAAATTATCTAATAAACCAGTTGTAGATAGTAATGGTTCAGTTATTGGTCAGCTACATAATGTAACAATAAATTTTAAAACAGGGGAATTGAAGAATCTTCTTGTTACACCAGATGGTAATAAATCGCGTCAACAAAGATATAAGTCAAAATATAGTTCTGACGACCATGGTCGTCATATGATTCCTTCAAGTGAAGTATCAGCTGTAAAAGACCAAATAATTATTCGGTAATATTATTAATAAAAATTATTTTGATTCTAATGGTTCAATAGACGTTTCTTTAACAATATGTTTTCCAATATCACTATTATTAAGTATACTTCTTGCTAATCGTTTAATAGATTTAATTTCATTTTCGTCGGTCTTTATACCATATTTTATATACGGAGCATCTTTTTCTACCCATTCAACATTCTCTTTATTATATAAATAAGATTGTATTTCTGTATATACTTCTTGTGTAATCGGATAATTATATTCATTTATGCTAAATATACCCGTATTATTTTGATTCACAATAGAACGTAATGAATGTATGATTAAAAAACATACGGTTAAATTAAATTATCAATCATTATACATTTATTTTCATTTGATTTTATTGATGAAACTAAATTGTGAGGTCTTTTTAATTCATCACGATTAACTTTCGTTATACCCCAACAATTGAAAGTATTTAAAATATCAGATAATAAATCTAATTCTATATTTTCCGTACTATTATTTTTATTTATTTTATTCATAAATCCATCAAAATCCGTATGTATAATTATGTTATCTATGTGCATTTTTTTAACTTCTTGTAACGCAATAACAATCGCTAATAATTCTGATGTCGTTGTTTTATAATTTTTAGGTAACATAGCTCTACCTTCTGCTAATTCTATATCCGTTTCAAAATCAATTATAACCCAACCAATGCCATTATATTCTGTTAAATTACCAGCATCTGTTTTAATAATACATTCAATATCTTTATATGAAAATGTATCACTATGAATATTTTTTCGCATTATATATAATTCAACGCAAATATATATAAATTTAACCGTTTAAAAATTATATATCCGTGACATAATAAATTATTTAATTATTTATCAAAGAGGATACGTCAGTATACGATTTAATGTATTCTTCCGTCGCACGTTTGACAGTATCTGTATGTTCTGGTGGACAAAATACATGGATGTTTTCATGCATCATAGAACTATCTCTTAATGAATCAGGCTTAGACGAAATATCTTCTAATAATTTAACATTTTGAGATGGATACATAATTTTAACATTGAATAATTCATTTTTATTGTATTTTGGTGGGTCAATTAATACGTCCGTTTCATCTAATTCTGCGATTTCTGNAATTATTTTTTCATGTTCTCTTGTTGGTGTAAAAAATGATACGATTTCATTCATTTCTTCACTACTTAAATTTCGCAAAGGTGCAAGAAAACTAGTTTTATACAAGTTCCTATTTTGTATTCGTAAGAATAAATTTCTTGCAGAATCAATATCTGTTTGAGATAATTCATAACTCAATTGATAATCATCTTTTCCAATAAAGTCAGATATAGATACATTTGTCTTATCTATATAATTTTCTACAGAACATTTTAACATATTTTCCGTAATAGATACAGCATTATGTGAATAAACAGAATAATTCATTCTCATTCTTGCATCTAATAAACTTTCTACGGATTTCAAAGATTTATGGTCAAATCCTACTTCACCATCAATAATTTGAGCAAATTTTAATATTGTATCAGATTCAATTTGGCCAAAGTTAATTCCCGTATGATATGAATCTCGAACAAGATAATCTAATCTGTCTGCATCAATATCATTAGAAATTGTATTCACAATATCTGCATCACCTTGAATTAATGACTTAACAAGCTCAGGTTCGGAAGGAAATATAACATCGTCATTATCGACTAATTTATCTATATAATGACAAGAAATATCCTCATGCGTTAAACCTTCTCTGTCGTGTAGTAAACTCTCTAAAGTATGAGAAAATGGAAGATGACCTATATCATGAAGTAAACCAGCAACTTTATTTGCCCGAACAATTTCTTCAGGTAAATCCAAAGAATTAGATAATTTTTCAGATAAATACATAACGCCTAAAGAATGCGTAAATCGTGTATGCGTAGCTGAAGGATAAACTGTGTCTGAAAGACCTAATTGTTTAATTCTTCTTAAACGTTGAAATTCCTTAGAATTAATAATACTTAATTCTTCTTTAGGAATATCAATATATCCATGTATTGGGTCTTTAATATGTTTCATACATTGATACAAGTATACAGGACTAAAAAACGTTTCGTTTTAATCTGTGTAAGTATCGTTAAAGTATTCTTGATTATTATCGTGTTCGGCTCGGATATTATATCCAAATGAATCAGCCGTATCACCGTTTTCAGGCATATCATTCACGGTTACATCCCACGTTCCATCATCTAATAGACTTAATCCAATACCATCACCTTCTTCTACATCAGCAGGCAATTCAACAGTAACGGTTTCATCCGTGTTCAAATCTGTAATAACAATTTCTTCACCTGCTGGAATGGTATTCAAATACTTATGTTCAATAAGCATCCAACCCTCAAACCTATCATATACTCCATCCATAATAGTTACGGTATTTTCTGCATCAGATACCCAATTTGGTTCTGTCACATCTGTATCACCAACATTAGATACGACGAATTCACCGTTTACTTCTTTTTCATTATTATTTGCAGAACCATCAAGCTCATATTCTGCTTCTTTAATCAAACCATCTTCTGTAATAACTAATTCAACAGATGCGGAATTAATTTCTTCCCAACCATAATTATTATAACTATCGGATACCTGAAAGTTATCATTTGTTAAATGGATTTCAAAGTTTCCGCTATCTGTCTGGTTATATGATTCTACAGTCAAATATGTAAAAAATAATTCAAGTTCATCTCCTTTTGCGTATTCATTTACTGTAATAATACTATCTTCACCATAATAATTACCATTCTTATTCATTACTGTATATTCTTCTGTAGAGTATTTTTCAATATTATCTCCATTCGTTTTTTCTAAGTGCGTGTTCATTCCATCTGACAAATATACATTTTCCACATTATTTTCCGTATTATAAACTGTAACCGAATTTTCACTCATAATTTGAAGATGATTATCTAGTAATTCTTCAGAATTAATTGAGATTTCCGCATCATTTCTCTCTGTAATTCCCGGTGGATAATCAGGTGTATTTGATGTATCATCTACGGATTCACTATCTTCATCATCTACTGTAGGTGATGGGATATTATCTTCCGTATCAGAATGCGTAGCCATTACGCCGCCAAATACAATCATAACTGCTACAATACCGATAATACTTGCCGTTTTGAATTTGTTCATATTTGATATACTGTACCAACATATAAAATACTAACGAAATCGTCTCAGGACATAATTAAGTTAAAGAAGTAACTATCTAATATATTAAAAAATAATAAAACTTCGCGTATTATATTTACCGCTTAAGTTGACGCTGTGTTTCAGGTGCGATAGGCGCACTTTCTTTCCGGCTTTCAATACGCGACCATTTATCTGAATCTGTGTCAGCAGAATCATGGAAAATTTTCTCGCTAGATGAAATAAATTCATCTTTCTTATATGACATAAGCCATAAAGCAGCGTGGTCATTTGGTGCGATACCATACTGCGTAAAGTGAGCTTCAACGAATTCATCACGCACACCAAATGAAGAACGCACATCGTGTTTGTCAGGCCCATGACCATGATTAATATTCGAACGTGGAGCCGTGAAGTCTTTGATTTGAGCCGTATCCGCAACTTCACCGGCCATGTCCATTAGTTGACTACTATTCAATACAACAGCCTCTGGTTCGCTCTCAATAACAGGCTGTATTTCCGTCTCAAGTTCTTGGTCCGTACCAAGTTCCGATTCTTCTTGTGTAACACTCATATTTTGTTCACCTTATAGGCATTTAATACTAATAACTCCTATAACTTAGGTGTTTCTATTTACAATTAATATGTTTGTATTAATCAGATATATGCCATACATAGGATTCAATAACAGACCAGAATGCATCATCATCTAGATGTTGTTTATGATTTAGTAACCATTGAGCTTTGGAAATAAATTCAATTTCTCTCTCTGTAAGTTTAAATTCTTGCCACGGCGTATCACATACAGAACAAACAAAGATAGGGCGATTTTGTTCTTGAGAATCATCAGTATAATATTCATAAATTTTTTCTTTTGATTCACAAGTAGGGCATTCCTTTGTATGCGTATCATTATTTGTAACATCAATAGAAGGTGAAATAGGCGAATGAATTTTCAATAAAGTATTATTATAATATTCAATTGTTTCTTTATTTACCGATAATTGTAGGAATTCACGCGGATTATCGGTTTCAGATACTCCTGAACCTCTAACAGAATAACTTGTTTGTTTTTCAATTTTGCCCGTATTTAAAAATACACGACCATCCCATGTTAGAATAAACAGTCCCATAATACACCATCCTTCATCTTGAGGGATAATTTCATTTCGTGCAAATAGAGATTCTGACTTTTGGATAACATGACGGCGAACTTCATTTGCGCGAATATTTTTATATACTTGCTTAAGACGCGTATAATCTGCCGGACTTTGAATAGCCTCATTTACACCTTTAAGAACATCTTCTGAATTACCCGGAGTATTCATTACGGGATACGGGTTATTATCAATCCATAGTTGATAAACACTATCATTGTTTGTTGGTGCAATAGCAATAAAATCATCATCTTGTTCTGAATCCGTCAAAACAATACGTTCGTTTGATGCGTCTGGATGAAGTAAATCATACATATTTTCATCATACAATAATTTATTCTTATATGTAGCGGGAACTTGTTTCAATTCTCCATTTACTTTTACCAGATACATATTACCCAATCGTTCAATAACTTCTGGTTTTGAATGTTCATCATCTGCGTTCATGTTATTCATCCTTGTTTGAATATATGTGTTTACAGTTAATAATACTTATGATATGCGTTTGCGTATGAATTAATACTATACTATATATTTGTAATTAATGGGTAACCTCTTTCAGATTCTGTACAATCTTCAATATGTGACCGTTCATGAATTACCCAAAATCGTTTTTGGCAATGAATGCAATTTGCACGTTGTTTTAAACGAAGGGGGTCATCAATTTCACCAAAGAGATTCAAGTATTCTAATTCGTGTCCAGCCGGATTTTTGTGACATTCAGACATAACAAATATTTATGAGTGGGGTAGTATATTAAATCAAATCATAACTCCGCCAGAACGTCGATACCCATAAACTTATATACGCTTAGTAAAACGCACAACATATATTTTTATTGATAATATAAATTATATTATATTTAAACGTAAATATTTATTTTTATTGACTATTAAGGTTTATACTTACCAAAATTAATATATTAAATAATTTTTATACTATTTTTGAAAGACGCCAACTTTATTTATAAGTATAACATATAGTATATCAGTTAATATATGAATAAAAGTTCTTATGAAAATGAAGTTATGGATAAAATTTGTAAAAAACAAACAAAAATAGTATTAAATGAAGAAAATTCTAAAATAAATGAAGATTCAAAATTTATTACTTGCGGCTGTCCTAATCACGGCAATTCACCTAAACTCAGAGAAGGTAATAAAGTGTTTGCAATTATTATTAAACAAGATTCTAAATGGATTGTTGAAAATACAACGTGTTGGCAATGTTCTGTAAAAGATGTCGTAGAAAGAATAACACAAAACGTACCTATAGCTATCGTTGAGGGTATTTTAACACGCGCATCTGAACAAAAAGAATTAGAATATTATATTGATAATCCAAAAGTTTGGGAAGTTATAACACCATCAGAATGAATTTTTAAGAACAATTAATTGTCATTTAGAATGCGAGACTTAGGTGTAGTTTAAAAGGCAAACAAACCTACGTTTAATGTTATATTATGTGGTAACTGTGCTATTTTTATTTCCAAACATAATATCTATAATACCTTCATTTAATGCAATTCTAGATTCATTAAATTTAGTTATATTTTTAGCATCTGCATTATGTTCGGTTTTCATCACACCTTTTTTATTGTTCAAATGACATTTTGGACAATTAAAGGTGTGTTTTTCATAATCCTCAATCATAGGATATTGTGAATGCACAAGTAAATTAC
>SL_4KL_010_BRINEDRAFT_10000534_pt1 | contig 19627 bp, 16 predicted proteins | sample SodLak_010_BRINE_2_FD_10664 | JGI IMG/M metagenome (IMG submission 10664)
GTCGGCGTAATATGTCGCCAGCGCGTGGAGTTCCCGAACCGCCAGGTCCTGTTCGAGCCCACCAACCCCGGCCGAGGCGGTCGGCACTCCCGACTGCTGGAGCAGCCGTCGGACTCTGGGCATCGGATCGCCGACAGAGCGGAGCAACACCGCACAGTCGTCGTACGCCCAGCCGTGTCGCTGTCGGAGATACTCGATCTCGTTGGCCACCTCCTGGATCTGGCGGTCGAGCGTCTCGGCGGCGATAATCCGGGCCGGCGTTTCGACCGCCTCCGAGGCGACCGTCCCGGTTGCGAGAAACTCCGCATACGGGGTTCCCACCCGACTACCAGTCCTTCTTTCGCCAGCCGTCTCGTCGGTGTGATCGACTCCGTCAAGACCGTCAGTAACACGGCCGAGTGCTCCCGCCTCCCTGGCGGTGCGTTCGATGCTTGCCTGCTTTTCGGCCACACAGACCAACTCGGCATTGGCGGTCAGCGAGCCAAGATACGCCCGTTCGACCGCCGAATACTCCTCGAACTCAACGGCGACGACGATTTCGAACTCGCGTTCGATGGCGGTTCTGAGCTGCTGGTCTTCGAGTGCCTCGATGGCGAGCGGAACCATCGAGGCCTGTTCGGCAAGATTTCGCTCGGCGAGCTTGTCGTGAAACGACTCGTTCACATCGGCCAGCTCTCTGAGCAGGTCGTCGTACCGCGAGTCACCCAGCGCCTCGGTGTTGAAGCCGCCCTGCCAGGTCGCATCCAACAGGAGCTGGCCGACATCGCTGCCGAACGAGTCGTGCTCGCTCGCCTGCTCGTAGTACGCCGACCAGTTGCGGCCGTTTAACACGGCCGCAAGGAACTCGATTCGCTGTTCGTACGTGAGTCGGGTGAGCTGTGGCTCGGCCTCTTCGAGCAGCGTCGAGGCGTGGCGGGCAATCGACTTGACGTTCGGTCTGGCTTCGAGACCGACGACATCCCGCAGCTCGGCGGTGAACTCGGGGACCTCGTTGGGAAGGCGTTTCAGGACGAGAATATCACGTGGATCGCCGCCGGCCGTTTCCAGGACGTCTCGGTAGATCGGTTCGATCCGCGCCGCAAGCGAGCCGCCAGCGAACGGGAGCACGTGGACCGTCCCCGACAAAGAAGGTGCATATGACATGTGAGATTCGTGATGAACGTAGGTAGTATACCGGAATCGCCTTGCATATACGTTTGGGTCACCCCATCAGTTGGTTGTGGGTGACGACCTGGCAGTCAGTTTCGGTCGTCCTGGACGGGGGGTAGAGATTGCCGACAACTGCGCCGACAACCGTCTGAACGAATATGTTAGTGAGCCAGCCGCTCGCCACCGTCGACCCACGTCGTTTTTGAGCAGTCACGCGAAAGCCACACTCAATGGACGACGAACTCCGCGTGCGCGTGGAACAGGAAGCCGAAAAGCACGCCCTGTTCAACGCGCTTAAACACGACAGCGACCCCGACGTGGGTGCGATTATGGGCCCACTCATGGGCGAAAACCCAGAGTTCCGGCCGCACGGCAACGAGGTGCCGGGCGTCGTCGGCCAGGTCGTCGGCCAAATCGGTGGGCTCGACCGAGAAGCCCGCCGCGAGCGACTCGCCGAACTGGACCACTCACTCGTCGAAGAACTTGAGGCCGAAGACGAGGCAGACGAACACACCCTGCCCGACCTGCCGAACGCTGAGGAGTATGACACCGTCCGCCTTCGTGCGGCCCCCAACCCCAACGGCCCGTGGCATCTCGGCCACGCCAGGATGCCCTCGGTGATCGGCACCTACTGCGACCGTTACGACGGCGAGTTTGTCGTCCGGTTCGACGACACCGATCCCGAAACCAAACGCCCTGATCTCTCGGCGTACGACGCCATCATCGAGGACATCGAATACCTGGGCTTCGAACCCGACGAGGTTTACCGCGCCTCCGAACGCGTCGAGACCTACTACGACCACGCTCGCGAACTGATCGAGATGGGCGAAGCCTACACCTGCGATCTACCTGCCGAGGAGTTCTCCGAACTCAAAAAGGAGGCCACTCCGTCGCCCAACCGTGACAAAGAGCCCGAGACCGTTCTCGAAGAGTTCGAGAAAATGGTCGACGGTGAGTACAACTCGGGNGAGATGGTTCTCCGCGTGAAGACCGATATTGAACACAAAAACCCNGCGCTGCGCGACTGGGTCGCCTTCCGACAGATCGATACACCACATCCTCGCGAGGAGGCCAGCGAGTACCGCTGTTGGCCCATGCTTGATTTCCAGTCGGGCGTGGACGATCATCTTATTGGGATCACGCATATTATCCGTGGGATCGACCTCCAGGACTCGGCCAAACGCCAGCAGTTCCTGTATGACTACTTCGACTGGGAGTATCCCGAAGTCTTGCATTGGGGCCACGTCCAGATCGACGAATACGACATCAAGATCTCCACCTCCACAATCGCCGAGATGATCGAGGCTGGCGGACTCGACGGCTGGGACGACCCACGCGCGCCGACGCTCCAGTCGGTTCGCCGTCGCGGGATTCGCGGCGAGGCTATCGTCGAGTCGATGATCGGTCTGGGGATGTCGACCTCAGACGTGGATCTCGCGATGTCCTCGATTTACGCCAACAATCGCGACATCGTTGACGAGGAGGCCAACCGCTACTTCCTGGTCCGCGAGGGCCAACGAGTGCCAATCGACGGCGAGGACAAACCGGCTGCAGGCCACCCGCCTCTACACCCGAACCACGAGGATCGCGGCACACGTGAGATCCCAGTCGAGGACGCGGTCCTGGTCGAAGCCGACGATCTCCCGAGCGAGGGCGACCGAATCTGGCTCAAAGGCTACGGTTGTGTTCACTACGCCGACAGCGAGTTTACCGCGACAGGCGACGACATTTCGGCCGTCCGTGAGGAGGGCGTCGACGTCGTCCACTGGGTACCAGCCGACACCGCGGTCGATGTGCGAATGCGCACTCCCGATGGCGACGTAACCGGAGAGGCGGAACCGGCCTTTGCCGAGACGGAGGTCGACGAAATAGTCCAGTTCGAACGAATCGGTTTCGTCCGGATCGACGACCACGCTGAGGAGTCGATCGTCTACTACACGCACGCGTAGCTCGCCGGCTTTCAGAGTCGCTGTCGGCTCTTGGTTGCGAGATACCACCTGCTGTCGGCCCAAATTAGGAACACTCGCAGTCGGTGGTCACATACCATTCGTTACTGAATGTCGAACCGAGCGTGCGCAAAAAGACACAGACACGAAAACAGCCGTGCCACAGATTCGCAGACAATTTTGTTCGCTAAACTGATGAGATATTTGTATTGTACAAATGATATTTTTGTAGAAGAGCAGCCAAAATGACTCTCTAACGGTGTTTTGGCGCACTACTCAACGTATCAAATTAGATACGCAGGCGCAAAATATTATATATTTTCTTGCTGTGAGGGTAGCAATGGGCTCGCTTGTTGGCGGAAACACGATCGGAACGGGTACAACGACTGAAACGTTAGCGACCGAAATCGGGCTGACAGAAGCCGAAATCGAGTGGCGACAACAGTTCATTTCATTCACTAGTGACGATGCAAATCGGCTGGCAGGACTCAACGACCTCGTCACTGCCGACCAAACACAGTTCGTCGACACTTTCTTCGATCCGATTGTTGCCCACGAGCGAACAGCCGAGATAGTCGATCGCTCACCGCGGGACGCCGAAGCAATACGCCAGATCATTGTCGGCTACTACCAGACGCTGACCGGCGGCCGCTACGACCGCGAGTACTACAAACACCGGACTCGCATCGGACGGCTCCATGATCGGCTGGATATGCCGCTGCACTATTTCGGCGGCATGTCGGCCAACATCCAAACCGAGTTCGTCGACCACATCCTGGATGCTGCAGCCGCCGAACTGGCTGCAAGCGACCCTGATTCGCAAACCGTCGCAGACCGAATCGCCGAGGTCAAAGCCGACATCAAAGCCGTCGTCCGCGGGCAGAATCTCGATATGCAGGTGATTAATGATACGTACCTGCATTCGTATTCCTCGAAACTCACCGCGGAAATCGAGGCCTCACGAACACTTCGGACTGATGTCGGTTCGTCAGTGAGCAAAATCGCCGAACAGGCCCGAGATATTGAAGCTGAGATGAATAGCATCTCCGGGTCGACTGACTCCCAGTCCGAACAGGTGAGTCAGTTGGCCAACGAGATCGCCAATCTCAGTGCGAGCGTCGAACAGATCGCCGCCAGCAGCGACGACGTTACTCGGACAGCCGAACGGACTGAAGACGCCGCACACAACGGTCAGAATGCAGCCGAAACGGCTGTCGACCGCATCGAGCAGGTTGCCGAAACGAGCCAGACCGTCGGCAAACAGATGGACGAACTGGTCGAAGCAATCGACCAGATCGAAGGGATCGTCGATACGATCGACCAGATTGCAGACCAGACCAACCTGTTGGCGCTTAACGCCTCTATCGAGGCTGCCAGAGCCGGTGATGCTGGCTCCGGCTTTGCGGTTGTCGCCGACGAAGTCAAAACGTTAGCCGAAGAGTCCAAACAGCAGGCCGATCAGGTTGATTCGATAATCGAAACAGTCACCGACCGAATCGATCTCACCGCTGACTCACTCGCCGAAGCCGAAGACCACATCACGGCAAGTGCTGACGAGGTCAAACAGACCCAACAGGAGCTCGATGTCGTTGTTGAAGCGGCCGAAGAGACGGCAGACAGTATCGCACAAGTCGCCCAGGCGACTGACGAACAGGCTTCGACAAGTACGGAGCTCGCAGCCACTGTCGACACTGTCGCCGACGGCACTGACGAGGTCGCCGAGGCAGTCGGCTCCGTCCGGTCGTCGGTCGGTATTCAGACAACCCAGCTGTCCTCGGTCGAAGACGCACTTGATGAACTCGCAGAGACAGTCGAGGTGGACAACAAAGCCGGTGCCAACACTGTCGAGTACGTCGAACAGGACGAGTCGCTTGTTGCAAACCGGGGACCACCGTCGACTGATGGTGGCCAGCAACTCCCAGATTCGATTCGCAACCAACTCCCTGATGGGATTCCCTCCTTTGTCGTCGACGGCTTGGACCGAGAAACTGCCGAGCGAATCATCAGTGGTGACGCGGATCTCCCGAGCGGCTTCGGCGAGTCCGAACAGTAGGATTTGGCCTCAGAGACGCTGTTAGTTGAAGTGAACCGTACTTCGAGCCGATGTATCGATTCCCGCCTGCTGAAGAGAATAGCCACAACATCGGCACAAACTATTTGTACTTGTGGTATACAGTAACATACAAGCTGATGATTGAAGATCGAACCGAACCAGCAAAACAAGGCACAGAGACAAAAGCAAACGGGCCGAAAAGGATGATATTCGAATCTGAACTCTGGACAGAGCGTCCGAAATGGAAATAATATTTTAAGCTGTTATGTTGTTAACACGGGTCCAACTCTCATGAGCAACTGCGAGTAATGGGGTCTCCTTGTGGTTGACAGTTCTCAGCAGACTGGTTTCGGATTCACACCCATTGATTCGAGCGATTCGGTGTACTCGTCGTAGGCTGCCTGGATCGCCTCGGTGGCAGCAAACTGCGCACGTTCGGTCTCTTTGGACGTCTCACAGACTGTGTTGATCAGTTCGGCCGCCCGTGTGAGCTGCCCATCGACGTCGTCTCCGAGTTCGCGGAACACACTCGCAGTCTGTGGGTCAGCGTCCCCGACGAAGTAGCCGGTGTACTGCTCTTTGGACTTTTTGGCAACAAGGCAGCGACCCACGAGCCCGCCGGCACGCTCGACTGTCGATTCATACCCGCGAAGCACCGATTGGACGGCTGGCGGTTCGTCGACATCGGCTGCTCGCGGTGGCGCGTCGATTCTTTCGGCAACTGCTTGGTAGTGGTCGCCCTCCTCGTCGGCAACAGCGGCGAACAGCTCGGTTGCAGCTTCGTGCGATTCATCATCAGCCCAGGTTTCGAACGTCTCGCGGGCGGCGTCCTCAGCGATGGCCGCCGCGCGAAGGACAGGTTTGGCGTCGAGTTCGCCCGACGTTTCGGCGTACAGTGCCTTCGAGGAGCCGAGTCGTGAGAGTGCGGTGCTGTTTTCGGTTCGGACGGTGTCGATGAAGTCGTCGCTCATAGTCGATCCAACGCCGCCCTGGCTATTGAGTCTGGGCGGTTTGGGTCGGATCGGAGCCCGACACAAAACAAAAGTTTCGGTACTCCGTATAATTCATGTGGACTCCGATCCAGCAGACTTCACCAACTACTCGACCGAACTGCTGCGGTGGTTCGTTCTGGCGACCACCTACTTCCTGCTGGCGCTGTTTCTCATCGGCATCTACGATCTCGGATTGGGGCTGTATCTGCTCATCGTCACAGGTGAGTACACCGACCCGGTCGCTGTCGTCAATCTGATCGATACGGTGCTGCTGCTGTTGATCGTGCTCGAAGTTCATCGCACGCTGATCGCGTATGCCAACGACAACCCCGTGTTGCCGATTGTCGTCAGCGCGGCGCTTATCGCTGTCTCGCGGCAGATCATCAGCTTTCGTGTCGACGATTTCCAGCCGACCGGTGACGTGTTGCCGGCCGCTATCGGACTGGCGGTGTTGCTCCTCTCGCTGGTTGTCGTCTACGTCGTGGTCCGGCGAGGGTCAGTCGCCGAACAGCTGTCGCTCTCGTCGTGACTTATAAATAAAACCGTGGTTGCGCGCTCGGTGCCTGCTCAGCTTCATCTGTTCCGTGGGTCACTACGTTCCCCGCTCCGATTCGAAGCGGCGACTTCGCTACGCTCAGTCGTCCGCTTCGCCTTTCTCTATCGGCGCGCCGACAAGGTTCCCCCACTCGGTCCAGGAGCCATCGTAATTAATGGTATCTTCATATCCGAGCAGTTCGTGAAGCGCGAACCAGGCGACAGATGACCGCTCGCCGATTCTGCAGTAGGCAACTGTCGTCCCCTCGCCCTCAATTCCTGCTTCGGCGTACAGCGATTCGATCTCCTCGGCAGATTTGAACGTCCCGTCGTCGTTTGTCACCGCAGCCCACGAGATGTTTTTCGCGCCGGGGATGTGGCCGCCGCGTTGGGCAGTTTCGGTCAGTCCTGGCGGGGCGAGAATCTCACCACTGAACTCCTCGGGTGATCGGACATCGACCAGCGGCACACCGCGCTCGATGGCCTTCTCGACGTCCTCGCGATAGGCACGGATCGACTCGCGTGGCCCCGACGCCGTGTAGTTGACGGCGTCGAACTCGGGGACCTCGTCAGTTAGTGGGTAGTCATTTTCGACCCAGTACTCGCGACCGCCGTCCAGGAGCTTGACGTCGTCGTGACCATAGTATTTGAACTGCCAGTAGGCGTAGGCCGCAAACCAGTTGGCGTTATCGCCATAGAGGATGACTGTCGAGTCTTCGGTGATGCCGTGCGAGCCGAGCAGCTCCTCAAAGGCGTCTTTCGTAAGGATATCACGCGTCGTCTGGTCCTGGAGCTGGGACTCCCAGTTGAACCCAATCGCACCAGGAGCGTGCGACTCTTCGTAGGCTTCGGTATCGACATCGACTTCGACCAGGCGATGGGCTGGATCATCGCTCTGGAAGGCTGTAAGGTTGTCTTCGAGCCAGTCGGGCGTGACGAGGACATCGTTAGCGTATTCTGTGTTTGACATACACGATTGGCTTCGGCCCCCACTGTCTTAGTCCTGACACAGACGGTGGTTTCGGCCGGTCCTAAAGGAACCAGGACAGTATTGCAGGCTTTGAAGACGTGATTGGTTTCTGATATCGGCAGGCTCGCTGTCGTTCGGTGGTATCGTGGTTTCTATTCATATCCGTGTACAGATATACCAGCAATGTTGTCCGGTATAAGCGAACACCGGCGGTCGACAGCCATGATAGATGGTTCAATGAGTCCTGAACCCCAACGCCGTTGTATGTGTACACTCCTCGTCGAGCCCTCGTGGCTCGCCGACCACCTAGACGATCCTACAGTCCGCATCGTCGATGTCCGCGAACCCTGGGAGTACGACTCGATTGGCCACCTTCCGGGTGCAGTCTCGATCCCTTTCGCATCCTATCGTGACCGGACGTCCGACGATCCTGGAACGCTTCCAGGAGCCAACGCGTTCGCCGAGCTGCTGGGCGCGGCCGGGATCTCAGCCGACGATACCATCGTGGCCTACGACGACACCCACGGGGTGTTTGCCGCGCGCTTCGTGCTGACGGCGTTGGCCTACGGTCATGAGGATGTCAGACTCCTCGATGGCGATTTTAGTGCCTGGCGACGAACGCACGAAACCACAACGACAGCACCTCAGGTTGAATCAACTAACTACGACACTCCAGGACTCGTCGACAACGCCCCGATTGTCGGAACCGACACCGTCAAAACTGCGATCAAATCCGGCGACGCCCAGCTGATAGACACTCGCGAACCAGGAGAGTACGAGGAGGGCCACCTGCCGGGAGCCGTGCGACTCGATTGGATGGAGTTGGTTGACGATGAGACGCGCGGCGTCAAAGCCGAAGACGATATCGAGTCGATTCTCACAGGTCGGGGTATCGACACCGACCGCTCGCGGCCGATTATGTTATACTGCAACACCTCGCGCCGGTTGAGCCACACCTTCGTCGTCCTCCGTGCTGTTGGCTTTGAAGATGTTGTCGTCTACGAGGGGAGCCTCACAGCGTGGAATGAGGTCGACGGCACGCTTGAGACGGGTGAGAGAGACGAGTAGGAACCTCCTACTACCAGTAGGATCGGCCTACTCGAAGCCTCTACTCACACCATCGCGGTCGATCAGCTCGTCGAGTTCTTTTGAGAGCAGCTTGTCGGCCTCTTCGAACGTCTCCGAAAGCTCGTCGAGCTGGTCGGGACGGTCGCTCATTTCGTATGCCATCGGGCCAAACGCCGGGCTATCAACGGCCTCCATCATATCCGTAAAGAAATCATCGGCGTTCGTTGGAGCCTCGGCGTGAACGTTGAGCGTCTCTTCGACTCGCGTGGCCATTGATTTGGCCTCGGCTTCATTTTTGGGCGGTCGCTGGACTGCGAACCGACCAGCGTTGTCGCTGTCCCGACGGGGCAATAGATCGTCGAGTCCGGCGTCGACTTTTCGTGCAACCTGAGTACCCACGCCCTGAAGATCGTAGGGATTTTTCGCGTAGGTTTTGAGCTGAAAAACGCCCGCAGAGGGGTGGCCTAAATACAGATCCTCGCCGACACCGCGCTTTCGCTGGCCGGCGACCGCCCGCCAACCCTCGGGGTCACGGTTGGAGTCGGTGACCTCCGAGAGGATATCCTGCCAGTTGCTGATCTGCATACTGATAGACGGGGGTACTGTCGAATGAGCCTGTCGGTCTGTGACAGTGTGCTGGCCAACCAGTAGCAATCGACTACTCGNTTGGTAGTCAGTTTTTAAAGTAGAGTTCGCGGATTAACATCCCGAGTCCCCCGAGAATCAATGCCACCGTAAGGAACGAGTCGTCGCCCGAGACGAACCGCTCGGCACCCCACAGCAGCACGCCGAAATACAGCGCGAGTCGAAAGCGACGGGTGTCCATCGTCTCCCAAAACACTCCATAGAAGACGAGCACAGAGATGTAGAGCGTGACCAGAATGTCGCCCAGCACATCGAGTGAGGCACCCTCTTGAGTAAGGATACTGTAGGAGGCAAACAGCGAGAGACTGATCAGAAACACGACAATCCCTTTGATAATCGGTTTTCCGTACGTTTCGTAGGCGGTTGGCTCAGACATTGCTGGCCGTTGGTCGCCGTCACATATGCCACCTCCGATGACTGTTGGCCACCGATAGTGTTTTTCAGCCCGCTGTCTGACAAGTGGTAGTGACAGCGAGCTTCCGAGGCGAGATCGTCGCCGTCGCCGAGCCCACCACCGTCGAAACCGAGTACGGCGAGCGCAAACTCGCCGAACTCCGCGTCCGGCCAACTGACGGCAGCGATACAGCCGGCGCGGAGGCGGTCGACGTAACACTGTGGGCCAAATGGGCCGACACCGCGAGCCACGCCGAGACGGGGATGGATTTGATCGTCACCGAGCCCGCCGTCGAGGAGTTCCAGGAGGCGGTCACCTACAGCACGACGAGTGACTCCTATGTCGTTCTTGAACCGGACTTCCTGGTCGACGTGACAGCGATCCGGTCGTGGGTCCAGTGTCCACGGATGTACTATTTAAACAAGCTGTCGGCGATTCCGCTCAACTACCCCGTTATTAAGGGAACCATCGTCCACGAGGTCTTTGGTGATCTACTGCGAGGCCGCGAGTTCGACGACGCCATCGAAGACAGAGTCGAGGAGGCTGGCCTGGAACTCGGCCTGCTCGGTCGCGATATCGAGGAGGTCGAGGGCGAAGTCAGAGGGAACGCCGCCGCCATCGACGGCTGGCTCTCCCAGGGGACGCTGACCGACGAAGACGAGTGGCGTTCCGAGTACACCCTTATCAGTCCCACCTTCGGCCTCAAAGGCCGAGCTGACGCCCTCCGGCGTGGGATGCCAGTCGAGCTCAAAACCGGGAAAAACACCTCGCGTGAGCCGCGGTTCCAGGACAAGATCCAGGCGGCCTGCTACGCGCTCATGTTAGAAGAACGCGGCATCGACGTTGAGCACGGCACTCTCCTCTATACAAAAAACACGACGCTCGAACGCAGCGAGGAGTCCGGCGACCTCTCGCCGGCCAAGGAGTTCACGATGGGAAGGGGGTTGCTTGAGTTCGTCGTCAGATCCCGCAACGAACTCGCAAGCCTAGAGGCCCGCGGCGAGATCCCAACCGGGTATGAGGCCGACGCCAAATGTGAGTACTGCTTCGAGCAGGACACTTGTATGGTTGTTTCGGGCCGGCTCGACCAGGAGTCAAAAGCGGGTGCAGTCGGCCGACCGATCCCCGACGACGAACAGGAGTACTTCGAGCAGTTCTACGACGCTATCGAGGCCGAACGCCGGGCGGTCCATGCGGAGTACCGCAAACTCTGGGAACAGACCGCCACCGAGCGGGCCGAAGACGACCGCGCGCTGATCGACCTCGAACCGCTCGGCCAGCGCGAAATCGAGGGCAACCGCTGGGAGTTGCGCGCACGCAAGCCACGCGAGGCCGTCTCGAAACTCCGTGAGGGCGACGTCGCACTTGCCAGCGACGGCGACCCGGTGGCAGGACATGCCGAACTCTGTCGGATCACCCGACTCAACGAGGAAGTCGTCGTCACCACTGACGAACCAGTCGACCTCTGTCGGCTCGATGTGTACCCCTCCGAACTCTCGGTCGACCGGATGCTGACCGCGCTCCACGACACTGTGCTGAAAAGCAACAGCGAGCGCAAAGAGATCCTCTTCGGCCGTCGAGAGCCCGGATTCAGCGACGGTAGGGAAACCTTTATTAATAACAACGAGGGCCANAACCAAGCTGTCAATCTCGCGGTCAACGCCCAAGACTGCGCGCTGATCCACGGCCCACCGGGGACGGGCAAAACGTACACCATCGCCCGGCTGATCCGTGCGCTCGTCGACCGCGGCGACCGCGTGCTGTTGACCGCGTTCACAAACCGCGCGGTCGACAACGCCGTCGAAGCCCTCCGCGATCAGGGGTTCGAGGATATCTGTCGGGTCGGCACTGATACCGGAATCCGGGAGGATATGCTGGATCTACAGCTCGAAACGCGCGGCGATCCACACGAACGGGCCGCCGAGCTACAGAACGCACCAGTCGTCGCCGCAACCACCGCCTCCTGCGGTTCGCGGGTGATGCGCGAACAAGCCTTCGACGTTGCGGTCGTCGACGAGGCCTCACAGCTCACTGAGCCGGCGGCGTTGGCCGCGCTGAATCTCGCCGACAGATTCGTCCTGGTTGGTGACCACGAACAGTTGCCACCTGTCGTCCAGTCAGTTGAGGCCACCAGTGAGGCCGATCCAGGAGAGACCGATACAAGCGACGCGAATCCGCTGTCGATCTCGTTGTTCGAGCGGTTAATCGATGACTACCCGGCGGCCGCAGTGATGTTAACCAGCCAGTACCGGATGAGCCAGCGGATTCAGGCGTTTTCCTCGGCGGAGTTCTACGACGGCGCGCTTCGACCGGCAACCGGCGAAGTCGCTGCACAATCGCTGTCGGCGGTTTGCGATCCAACTCGCCTGCCGCCGGAACTGGGCGACCAGGTGACGTTTCTCGACCCTGCCGGCAAGCGGGTCGGCAACACGAACCCAAAAGAGGCCGACCGCGTCGCCGAAATCGTCGACGCATTCGTCGCAGCTGGCGTCGCGCCCGACGATATCGGCGTTATCGCCCCGTTCCGTGCACAGGTTGCCGAAATCGGCCGTCGGGTGAGCGTCACGGTTGATACGGTTGACCGGTTTCAGGGCTCAAGCAAGGAGATAATCATCGTCTCGTTCGTCGCAACCGGTCGGCTTGAGGGACCGTTGTTCGAGGACCACCGGCGGATTAACGTCGCGCTCACGCGAGCAAAAAAAGGGCTCGTGTTGGTCGGCGACCGTCAGGCGTTAGCCGCCGACCCGTTTTATAAACGAATGTTACAGTGGGCCGATCGCTGACGGTCGGCTTGCGGTGACTGTTATTATCTGTTGGGTTACATTTTTTGACCTCCTCGCCGTGTTCCGTCTATGGCCAACGAACCGGAAACACGCAGTTCGAAAGAGATGTCTCGAGATTCCGGACAGGTCGGCATCCGCGAACTGTTAGTAGCCAGCCTCTCGGGGCTTGCGGGAATGATCGCCATGCAACCGATTTTCGGCGTCGCAACGATCATCGGCGTTCTTGACCCGGCTGCCTTCTCGGGGTTTGCCAACATCGTCGGCTACGGACTGGACTTTGTGGGTGGGGTTGCAATCTTTGTGGCTGGCGGGGTGACTGTGTTACCGCTTTTGTTCATCACGCTGGGTAACTACCTTCCGCCATCAGGGAGTGTCACCCTCCGAGGAGTAACCTACGGAACAATCGTCTGGACCGGATTCGTGATCGCGTTTTATACCGGCCAAGGTGGAGCCGCGCTCGCAATTTATCTGGTTATGACGCTGGTTAACCACTGGGTGTACGGTGCCGTACTTGGATTGGTGTACACTCGGTACGCTTCGATTGCGGTGTACGAGGTCTGACAGGTAGTTCGACCGTCTCAGTTCACCGGTATCACATCTGCTGGGATGGTAGCGTGTTTAACTGCACAGTTGGGTGTTCGACTAATGCCGACCACTGTATGATAGTTTCTCACATACTACTGTAGCCACAGCCATTCAGTCAACGAACAGTTGCGCATAGCGGTAACTCCCCTATTTTGGTATGTAAGTATCATGTATCTGTACTGCAGAAGCTACTGCGTACCTGCAGATATGTAGTATAACACAGTAACAGAAACGTATGATAGTACAATTGGTCAGAAATACTATCTATGTAACCTGATCCTACCGAAACATGGCAAAACGCCATTCGGACACATCCGGGCAGAAGGAACAGCTTAACAGACGAGATTACATGCGACTCGGTGGGGCAGCGGTGGGAGTGACGGCACTCGGCGGCGTCGGGGCAACGACAGCCGTCGCAGCTGACACCGATACGGTNGTCGACCTCGGCGAAGAGGGGTTGAGCCAGGGCGACGAAATCGATTCCTATCTGGAACAGTACGTCGACAACGGTGTCGAAGTACGCGTCCCCGAAGGCGAGTACGACTGGGATGGTAGCGGGTTTACCGGTGCGGTGCGGGACGCCGCTATCGTCGGCCAGGGCGAAGTTATCCTCAACAACACCGCCGGCTACTACTATCAGACAGTTAGGGCTCGCGGTGGGACCGTCGAGATTCGCAACTTTACGATTCGTGGCCGGGCAACCGGTGACGGAGCCCGGTTCAGACTCCAGACGACCTCCAGTGGCAAGATTCTGGTCGACAACGTCAACTTCCCGGATGGCTCTGAAGAGGGCGCAAAAGCCAAGGCGTTCTACGCTCCTCGCCGACACGCTGGCGTGATTGAGATTCGGAACTGCTACTTTGCGAACTTCGACGACAACGGTATCTACGCCAACTCACCGGGCTATTCGGACGGCGAGGGCGGCCAGATTATCGTCGAGAACTGCACCTCACGCAACAACAACATCTCGGGGATTCGTGTTGGCTCGGACAACAGCATCGTTCGGAACTGTCTGGTGATCAACGACGATTTGTCTCCGGCAAGCAACCGAGGGACGAACAACCAGCGCGGAATTCGAGTTCGCTCGGACGGCGACAACCTCGTCATCGCCGACTGTGAGATTATTCACTCCTTTACCGGCGTCGGCTCGCCGATCCAACTCCACCGAGGTGCGGAAGGTGGGAGCGGCACGATCTCGAATGTCCGGATTTTAAATAATTCCAGCAGTACCGCGATTGCCGACCAGGATGGCAACACGGCCGCCGGCTGGACGGGCAGTAACATCAGCATAACTGGTGACGGAGACCTACGCTATCCCTCGCATTTCGATGTCACAACGGGCAGTGGCGCTGAAGAACCGACCGGCGAAGATCCGCAAGGCTCGACCGACTACACAGGCACCCCACAGGTCAGCGAGGGCACTGACGAACTTCGCATTATGGCCGAGGAGTCCGACGGCGCGACCTACGAGTTCTCAGCAACCGACGAGATTCGGCCATTGTACGATCTGGATGTGTACAACGCCAACCGTGGCGACAACGGCGAGGAGGCGTTCGAAAACGACGACGGCTCCTGGACGGCCACCGGCGCGCTGTCGGGAGCCTCAACCAGCGGTGACACCTTCGAGTTCGACGGCTTTATCACCGAAATGTCGGTCGATGGCGCGACCGATGCGGTTACGCTGTATCTCAACGGCCGCCGGATCTCGCAAGACGATCTGGTCGCTCAGTCGGCTGACGACGACGAGAGTGGGGACGACTCTAGCGACGAAGAGACCAGCGATGGCGGCGACTCGGAGCCCTCGGAACCAACCGACTCCGAGGAGACTCGGCGTCTCCGGGTTATGGCCGAGGAGTCCGACGGCGCGACATACGAGTTCACCGCAACCGACGAGATCACCCCGCTGTACGATCTCGACGTCTACAACGCCAATCGTGGCGAAAACGGCGAGGAGGCGTTCGAAAACGATGACGGCTCCTGGACGGCCACCGGCGCGCTGTCGGGAGCCTCAACCAGCGGTGATACCTTCGAGTTCCGTGGCGAGATTACCTCGTTTACCATCGAAGGCGCGCGCGAGGCGGTCGTGCTGTATCTCGACGACGAGGAGATCTCGAAAGATGACCTCGTCGTCGAAGCCGAGGAAGAAGACGACTCGCCAGCCGACGACGAGGACTCCTCCGAAGAACACGACGAAGACGAGACTGATGATGATGAGGGTCACGACGACGATCATGATGACGAGACTGAAGACGATCACAACGACGACGAGCTCACCAATGTCCTGTTGATCGACGGCACCGTCTCCGACGAACTGGCACAGTACAGGGTCGTCGTCAGCGGCCGGATCGAACAGAGCGATTCGCTGAGTTCGGTTGTCGACGGCGGCAGCCCGTGGGACAAGATCCAGGACCGCGTCGACGGCTCGACCGCAACCGGTGTCGTCGCCAAAGGTCTTGATGGCTACCGGTTCTCGGGTGAACTCGTGAGCCTCCAGGTCAACGGTAACGTCGACATAACGCTCGAAGAGCTCAACTGAATTATGTCCGCATACAGTGACTGGGAGTCGCTTTCGGCAGATCCCGACCCACAGACGGATCTGGGGTATACTGACACAGAGTGGGACGTGATTCGCACGACACAGAAAGGGGGCTCGCATCTCCTCTTTTTGCCCCAAGACGAGGGGCTCCTCAAACAGGAGGCGTTCGTGATCGCCACCGAGTCAGCGGTCGTCGAGATCGCTGATCACCGCTAACGTCTACTTTGCGGTCGGATCGGGTATTAATCGTACTCGACCGACTCAACGGACTCGCCGATCTCCTGGTGAACCCGCTCGTAGAACTCCTGGAGGACGGCACTCTCGTCGTCAGCCAACACGACGTCGCTAGCCATCAGTGTTGCCAGACCGAACGCCCGTGGAGAGGGTGAGTCGACGCGGTGGGTGACAACGTCGATCTCACCCGCTTCAACTTGAGTTAGGAACTTCCTAATTCCGGTTATGTTAAGCTTATCTTCCATAATTTCGCGGTAGGTCTCTTCGATTACTGCAAAGGAATCGAGATCTTGCGCGAACGACAACAGCATCTCGCTGGAGACCTGCTGTTGGGCGGCGGATTTCTCATAGCCCTTGTAGCGTTTGAGAATCATCAGCGAGCGGGTGGCGTTAATCCGGAAATACCGCTGGAGCAGGTCGGTGCCGTCGAGTGAGGCTCGAAGCTCCGCAACGAGTTCGTCGGGATCGAGCTCCTGGATAATGCCTGCAATGTCGACTTTCCGATTCAGCGGCATCCCGACCGAAAACCCGTTGTCGGCGACTGCCACTTGGACGTTCGCTGTCGCGTGCTGGGCACAGTTGTAGGCGACGAGCCGCGAGAGCCCGTCGTTGAACGCCCGGCCGTAGTTCGAATGAACATAAAAGCGTCGGCGGTACTCGGTGCGGTCGATCTCACATTCGACGACCAGCTGGGTGTCGGTGCTGATCGCATCCTCACCTAAATACCGCCGCTGTTCGTCGAACAGCCGACTGATCGCTCGCACGCTGTGTTCGTCGATGGGGAACTCCCGCAGCCAGGCTCGTACCCCTTCGATCCCGCCTGTGTCGAGCCGATCACGGACGCTGGTCTGAAAACCGACGATCTCCCGGCCAAGATCGTACGACAGCGGCAGCCGTTCGGCGAACCACGACGGGACTGTTGGCCGCGCCGAGGTCGGCTCGACGTAGACTTTTGAGCCGCGCCGATAGCTGTACTCGTAGCTCTGGCCGCCGAGGACGAACACGTCTCCTGGATCAATCGTATCGAGATAGCTTTCGTCGAGCGTGCCAACCCACTCGTTTCCGCCGCGGATATGGACCGCACAACTAAACGAGTCGGGGATCGTCCCGATGTTCGTCATATAAATCACCCGCGCCAGGCGGCCGCGCTTGCCGATGAGTGGCTCGCCGACCGGAAACGCCTCGTAGTGGTGTTCGCCATCGGGCGGGTCGTTAGTGTCACGCCAGATTTTGGCGTACACATGTCTGTCTTCGAGTCCTGGATAGTCTGCGGTTAGGTACGACATAAGACGTTCCCAATCAGTGGGATCGAACGTCGAAACGGGTAGGATCGCTGGAGAGTGGCTTTGAGCTCCTCTTCGCGCCAGATTCGGTTGATCGCCATCCCGTAGACGTGCTGGGCGGCGACATCAGCCGCGTTTTCGGGAATAAAGACACGGTCGACAAACCCTGATTCGGCCTTCTGAAGCATGACTGCACACTCGATGAGTTCGTCACGGTCCAGGGCGATCACCCGCCCGGTAACGGTTTGGCCGAGCTGGTGGCCTGCCCGGCCGACTCGCTGGAGCAAGGCGGCAACTGATTTCGGCGAGCCGATCTGGACGACCAGATCGATGTGCGGCATATCAATTCCCAGCTCTAAGCTTGTCGAGGTCGTCACTACATCGAGCCTGCCGGCCTTTAGCCCCTCTTCGATCTCGCCGCGTCGGTCTTTCGAGAGACTTCCGTGGTGACACCCCGAGTTAGTCTCATCATATCTGTCGGGAAACCGCTCGCGAAGTGTTTGAAGCACGCGTTCGGCACCGGAGCGGGTGTTGGTAAAAACGAGCGTGTTGGTGTGGCCACTGATGAGTTCGTGGAGTCGCGTATAAAAGCGATCCTGGACTACCTCCCTGGGTGTATTGATCAAATCGTCGGTTGGACACTCCAACTCGATGTCGAACTCACGGACAAAGCGGCTGTCGACGATTTCACACTCCCGTGGTTCGCCGCCCGGCTCTTTGCGGCCGACCAGAAACTCCGCGACCGTCGACAGCGGTTCGACAGTGGCCGAACAGCCGATTCGTGTCGGCGAACCTTCGGCCATCGCTTCAAGTCGTTCGAGCGACACCGCCAGATGGGTTCCGCGTTTGTTTTCGGCGAGGCTGTGGATCTCATCGACGATGACGTACTCGACGGTTTCGAGTTTTCGTTTAAATTTGGGAGCGTTGAGCAGAATCGCCAGCGTCTCCGGTGTCGTGTTGAGAATGTGTGGCGTCTCTTCGAGCATCTTCTGGCGAGCAGTGCTGTCGGTGTCGCCGTGACGGATCGCCTGGCGGATGTCGGTCGCAACGCCCAGGTCGTCAAGTCGCTCGGAGATTCCCTCCAGAGGCACTGTGAGGTTCCGGTGGATGTCGTTGGCCAGTGATTTCAGCGGCGAGATGTACAGACAGTACACCGAGTTCTCCAGGCCGTCCGCGCTGGCCTGTTCGCGCCGAAACAGCTCGTTGATAATCGCCGCAAACGATGCCAGTGTTTTCCCAGACCCCGTCGGCGCACAGATCAAGGCGTTTTGGGCGTCGTGGATGCGTGGAATCGCCCCGCGCTGCGGGGGTGTGAAAAAACCGCCGTTCGTCCCGACGTACTCGCCGAACTCCGCTACCCACCACTCTCTGACAACCGGTTCGAACAGCTCCAGGACGTCACCATCTGCGATCTCAACCGTCTCAGGGTCGAACGCATACTCGTCGGCTGCCGAAGATAGCAGTTCGCGGCCGGAGGGAGCCATTGTACGTTTCGTTGTCACCGTGCGCGTAAGTCGATTGTGCCAGCTGTGACCCGAACGGATTTCCGAGTCGGTAGCCTCCGGCTACGCATGCAGATTACGTTTCTCGGCACTGGCTCCGCGTTGCCGACCGCGAGTCGCATGCAAACTGGCCTCCTGGTGACAGTCGACGGCCGCTCGCTGCTTGTTGACTGTGGCAGTGGGATTCTCCACCGCCTGGCGAACACCGAAGTCGGCTACGAAGGCGTGAGTAGCATCCTCCTAACGCATCACCATCTCGACCACGTCTCGGATCTGTTGGCACTGCTCAAAGCACGCTGGCTTGCTGGTGAGGCGCATCTCGAAATAATCGGGCCGATGGGAACCAAGCAGTTAGTCGACGACTTACTATCGGTCCACGACTATCTTGAGGGGCGCGTCGACCTTCGGATTCGAGAGGTGGCCGCCGATCAATCGTTTGAGGCCGTCGGCTTCGGTGTCGAGAGCCACGAGACCAGACACTCGATGGATGGGCTGGCGTACCGATTTGCCGAAGCAGCCGACGAACCGCCGTTGTTCACGTTCAGCGGTGATACGGAGGCGTTTGCGGGGTTGGGACGGTTCGCCAGCGACTGTCGCGTGTTGGCCCACGACTGTTCGTTTCCCGACTCAGTCGACGTCTCGGGGCATCCAACCCCGACACAACTGGGCAACGCCTTGGCCGACTGCGCCGCCGAACGGCTGTATCTCACACATCTGTATCCACATACGGAAGACAGCCACGATGAAATGCGGGCGGCTGTCAGTGCTGGCGGGTTCGACGGCGAGATTCGCATCGCTCGGGACGGGTTGCGAATCAAGCTGTAAACAAAAGGGCGACTACTCAAGAAGGCCGATGTCTCTGGCGGCCAGGTCCTGGATTCTCGATTTTAACGCAGGATCGACCTCGGCATGCTCCTCGCCGTCGTGTCGGTTCTCGTTGTGGCGGGCGAGCT
>SL_4KL_010_BRINEDRAFT_10000536_pt1 | contig 19614 bp, 17 predicted proteins | sample SodLak_010_BRINE_2_FD_10664 | JGI IMG/M metagenome (IMG submission 10664)
TCGGCTCGAGCGTCGAGCCGTAGGCGTAGGGATCCGGGGCCTTGATTGCCCCCGGAATGCCTGGCTCGGCCATGAGTCGTCGCGGATCGCCGGTGACACTGATCGAGCCGTAGGTCGCGCCGTGATAGGAGCGGTAACGGGAGACGATCTTCTGTTTCCCGGTGTACATCCGGGCGATCTTGATCGCGGCCTCGACGGCTTCCGTTCCGCTGGTCGAAAGGAACGTCTTCGAGAGGTTCCCCGGCGTGACTTCGGCGAGCTTTTCGCCGAGTTTGGCGCGAGCCTCGGTGGTGAAGCCCGGCGCGAAGTACGCGCCCTCGTATGCCTGTTCAGCGATCGCGTCCGCGACAGCGTCCGCGGAGTGGCCCAGGTTCGAACACATCAGTTGCCCCGAAAAGTCGAGATACTCGGTTCCGTCGGCCGTCTCGAACCGATTCCCCTCCGAGCCGACGACCTGCCGCGGTCTGACCTCATTTTGAAAGGACCACGTTCCAAAAATGTGCGTTTTGTCGAGTTGTTCGATCTCGTTCAGCCCCGATTCAGTATCGTCCATACGGTCTGCTAAAAGGAGTACGAAACAATCAAGGTTTGGTACCGTGTGACGGATCGAAACGACCGCATTCGGACCCGTATTAGCTGGTTTACTGTGGTGCCGGGGAATCATAATTTCCGGAACAAGAACGAACCTTTATTATTTCATATTTCGTCATCGGTGTATGGTAGAGACAGTCATTCATGGAGGGACGGTCGTCGGACCGGCGGACAGCTTCGAAGGCGATGTCGCGATCGACGGTGAGAAAATCGTTGCCGTCGGTGACAGCGAGTCGATGCCCGACGCCGACCGGACGATCGACGCCACGGACGCCCTCGTGATGCCGGGCGTGGTCGATCCGCACGTTCACATCGACGATATGTTCTCGTTCGATAGCTACGAATCGGCGACGAAAGCGGCGGCCCTGGGCGGAACGACGACGTACATCGATTTCGGCTGGCAGGCCTGGACCGGGGAGATGAGTCCCTGGGACGAAGACGGGACGCTGCTCGAGGGAATCGAGCGGAAACAGGCGAAAGCCGAGGACGCCGTCGTCGACTACGGGCTGCACGCGGCGATTACCCGCGAAGATCCGGCCGTTCTCGACGAAATCGAGGCCGTCGTCGACGCCGGCGTTCCGTCGATCAAGCTGTTTACGGCCTACGAGATCGGCCTCCAGAACGGGTTCATGGACCGCGTATTCGGCGTCCTCGCGGATCTGGATGCGTTTGCCGTGTTGCACACCGAAGAGGCCACGATCTGTGACGATCGCACGGCACAGTTCCAGGCCGATGGGAAGGGTGATTCGGAGTGGTATCCACAGTCTCGACCGGACTACGCCGAGGCGATCGCAGCCGACGCCGCCGTCCACATGGCGATGGAAGCCGGCTGTCGATACTACGGCATTCACACCTCCTGTCGGAAGTCCGCGGACGTTCTGGCGCGCTATCGCGACCAGTACGGCGAGGAGTTGGTCCGTGCGGAGACCTGTACACACTACACGACGCTCGAGGAGTCGATCTACGGGGAGCTCCGAAATCTCCCGATGATCGCGCCGCCGATCCGGACGGCCGACGACATCGAGGCGATGTTCGACCATCTCGGCGACGAGACCCTGGACGTGGTCTCGACGGATCACTGCGGCTACACGAAAGAGAGCAAGCAGGTTGCGAACTGGTGGGACAGCAAGTTCGGTGCGAACGCGTTACAGACGAACCTCCCGGTGTTCCACGACGAGGCGGTGAACAACCGCGGCTTTTCTTATCCGTTCCTCGTCCGCGTGCTCTCACGAAACCCTGCACGGATCTTCGGCCTATCGGAGAAGGGAACGCTCGACCCCGGAACCGACGCGGATGTCGTGGTCTTCGACCCGAACGAGACGTACACGATCACCGCCGAAGAGAACGCCTCAGAAGCGGATTTCTCGATCTACGAGGGTCGCGAGGTGACCGGGCGTGTCAAGCAGACCTTCGTTCGCGGCGAACTCGTCGCCGACGACGGCGAGATCGTCGCGGAAAACGGGCACGGGCAGTTCTGCAGACGGGAATCGACCGACTGGTCCTTCTGAACATCGGGCTCGGGAGCCGTTTTCGGCGGTTGGAAAAGCTCGGACGCCCGAGTTGGTCACTGGCTGTTCATCGGTTCAGACGGTCCGCTGTAACGATTTATCCGAGCGACCGCAGGACGGCTCGCGGCCGCTCCGGAAACGACGGACAGCGGTCCGTATCACTCTTCGGTGTCGGCTACCCGAACGACCGCGTTTGCGAGCGTGTTCGCCGCCGTATAACAGTCATCCCAACTGGTGAACTCCTCCTCCGAGTGGCTCTTTCCGTTCTCGCTGACGGCAAACACCATGCTCGTATCGGTGACCTTACTCAGATGGGCAGCGTCGTGACCCGCACCGCTGTAGAGTCGCATGCTGTCATAGCCGAGATCGTCGGCGCTCGTCTGGACGGCGTCGATACAGCGATCGGCGAAATCAACGCTCGCCGATCGCATCCGCTTTTCGGACTCCCACTCGACGCCCTCTCGCTCGGCGGCAGCCTCAATCTCGGCCAGTGCCCGCGCCTTCGCCTCGTCGACGAGGTCGTCTGACGGGTCCCGAAACCCCCAGGTGAAGGTTACTTCTCCCGGAACGATGTTGATCGAGTTCGGGTCCACGTCGAGATAGCCGACCGTCCCGACGGTTCGATCGCCGAGCGAGCCGGGGATCCGACGGATTCCGGTAATGACGTCGGCCGCTGCGACCAGCGCATCCGATCGATAGTGCATCGGCGTCGGACCGGAGTGGTCCGCTTCGCCGTAGAAGGTCGTCGCGCCCCAGTAGAAGCCGACGACGCCAGTGACGACGCCCACGTCGGCACCCTCGAGTTCGAGGGACGGTCCCTGCTCGACGTGGAGTTCGAGGTAGGCCTCGTACGGTCGTGGCTCCGCGGGAACGTCACCCCGATACCCGATTCGTTCGAGTTCCTCGCGGACGCTGTGGCCGTCCTCGTCGGTTCGTTCGAACTGGGCTTCGAGATCCAGTTCGTTCGTCCAGACGCCACTGCCCTGCATCGCCGGCTGGAACCGCGACCCCTCCTCGTTGGTCCAGTTGACGATCTCGATCGGATGTCGAGTCTCGATCCCCTCGTCATCGAGTGTCCGGAGCAACTCGAGGGGGGCGACGACGCCGAGTGCGCCGTCGTAGATACCGCCGTAGGGCTGTGAATCGAGGTGTGAGCCGACGAGCACCGGATCCGCGTCGGGATCGGTTCCGTCGCGCCTGCCGAACATGTTTCCGAACTCGTCGATTCGGATCGAGAGATCGAGCGCCGCCAGCTGGTCGGCGAACCAGTCGCGGATCTCCCTGTCTTCGTCGGAGAGGGCGAGTCTGTGGAGGCCGCCACCCTCGGTGGCCCCGATTTCGGCCTGTTCGATCATCGTCTCGACGAACCGATCTCTTTCGAGCGTGATTGTCATACGCTATCATTGGACAGATGCTGCTTAAATGTTGCCTCAGGGACTATACAGCCCGATCCAGCTACAGTAGCCACTGCAAGTCAGTGCGCACCCGATCGCATGACGGCTGTGCGATCAGCGTGTGCATAGTCGCAGTTGGTACTATAGGATCGGCTGAATAGACAGGGCGCCGGATGCCGCTCTGCTGGCGCTGGACGAAGCTATATACTGGTCGCCGGTAGTATGGTACGCATGGACGTCATACACACTGCGCTGTGGGTGTCGGATCTCGATCGAACAAGCGAGTTCTACGAGGACGTACTGGGGCTCGAGTTCAGATCGCAGTTCACCGGCGACGATGGCGTCGTCAACTACTACGTCGGTACCGAGGCGGGTGCCGAACTCCAGTTCAAAACCGATCCGGACGACGACGATCCCGTCACGCCGGCCGAGATCGACCACGTCGCACTCGCAGTCGAGGATACCGACGCCGAGTTCGATCGGATCGTCGACGCCGCTGATCCGGAGATCGTCCGCGAACCGGTGACGGTCGACGCGGCGAACGCTCGCGTCGCGTTTTTCGAGGATCCGGACGGTTACGTCGTCGAACTCGTCGAATCGGTTTGATATCCTCCCCATTGTGAACGGCGAGGCTTTCTCCGTGATTTTCCACAACGTACGCGAAACGACGGAGTTAGCACTGATGACAGCAGGGACAGCGAGTCGACGACAGAAGACGGAGAACGTCAGCAGCCGCCGCGATCGAAAACGGCGATCAGCGCGGCTGAACCGGGAGTTCGATGTGCGTCGCGTGGTCGGCGTCGTGGTGGACCGTATTGGTCGCAGTCTGATACTCGCGATCGCCGTAGAGCGGCCCGCCGGTGTTGTGGTTGACGTCGTACCGGGGGTAGTTCGACGAGGAGATGTCGAGGCGGATCCGGTGGCCTTCCTCGAAAACGGTCGCGGTCGGGTAGGGCTCCATCTCGAACTCGTAGACCGTCCCCGGTTCGAGGAGATCCGGCTCGTCGCGGTAGCCGCGGTAGCGGCCGCGACAGATCGAGTCACAGATGTTCAGCGCGAACCCGTTCGGGAACGCCTCGCTGGGCGGGTGTTCGTCGATCAGCTTCGCCGTGAAGTCGGTATCCGGGGCGTCGGTCGAGCCGAAGACGGAGACGCGGATCGGGCCCGCGATCTCGACGGCCGACTCGAGCGGTGGAGTTCGATAGACGAGAACGTCGTTGCGTTCCTCAAGCGGGCCGTAGGGGGCCTCCGCACCGAGCGTCTCCGGTCTAGTGCGCTGGTCGAATCCGCCGCGACCGGTGATATCCTGGAGCTTGCGATTCGCGAGCGGGTATTCGAGAATTGGCTCCTCGCGGGGTTCGTAGGTGATGTACGACGAGCAGTTGCCACCGATCGTCGGGACGGGATCGCGCGGGTCGAACTCGTAGCTCGTGGCGGACGCCGTGACGGTCGGTTCGTCGGTCGAGAGGGTGCCGTCCTCGTGGATATAGTAGGTTGTACACTCGGTCTCGGGAAGCGGCCACGCCGACCCCGATCGCCACTCGCCGCCGTAGACGAGTCGATCGTCGCCGGTTCCGGAGCCGTCGCCGGTCCCCATCTGGAAGTACTGGACTGTCGGCTGGTCCGCCCAGGTGTCTTTGCCCTTGAGATAGTGATCGAAAAACCGGAGCCGTGTCTCCTGGTAGTCTCGGAGGGCGACCTCGCCGAACTCGAGTTCGCCGGAGTAGGACTTGTTCCAGGAAGGGAGCGGATACGTGTTCCAGCCGTGTGTCCAGGGCCCCATCAGGAGGAAGTGGTCGCTGTCCTTGCGCTCGGCGAGTGCCTCGAAGTTGTCACAGGTCGCTTTCGTATAGGAATCATACCATGCACCCGAGTAGACCGTCGGGACGTCGGCGCTCTCGTCGTAGTAGGCCTCGAAGTTGAGCCCGGGTTCCTGCCAGAGGTCGTCGCTTGCACTCCCCGCTGTCATAATATCGAACGCCCACTCCTCGTAGGCGGGGATGTGTCGCAGCGGCGACTGCCCCGGCTGAACGGGGCCGTTTTCGAGGACGTCACGGACGTCGACGTTAGCCAACCGCTGCTGGATATCGGGGTCGTCGAGGGCTCGCTTTGCAAACCCACCACCGAGTGTCAGCGCCCAGCAGAGCCATCGGAGTTCGAAGGTGCCGTTGTGTCGAAACGTCGCCTTGCGACCGTTCGCCGCGCCCTGATTGACGAACATCGCCTCGAGATGGGGCGGGTCCTGGGTCGCGAGTGCGTTTTGAACCCACGCGCCGTAGGAGGTGCCGATCGTCCCGACCTGGCCATCACAGTAGGGCTGGTCGGCGAGCCACTCGACGGTGTCGTAGCCGTCTTCGGGTTCGTTGATGAAAATGTAGTACTCGCCGCCACTGTTGAACCGCCCCCGACAGTCCTGGATCGCGACGACGTACCCTCGTTTTGCGAACCACTCGCCGTGTCGCTCCATGCGCCCGCGCTTGCCGTAGGGTGTTCGGTCGAGCAACACGGGTTTTGGATCGGCGATCGGCTCGCCGGTTTCGGGGTCGGCCGGTCGGTAGATGTCCGTGGCGAGTTCGACACCGTCGCGCATCTCGATCGATACGTCCAACTCTGCGGCGACTGCATACTCCGGATCAGATGCCATCACTTCTACCGAGAGAGTCGAAGTGTAATAATCTATGCCCCAGTGTGTCGCTCACAGGGGAGCAATGGTGGTGTCTGCGTCGATCGTGACCACCGCCGAAACAGAGACCGTGCCGACGCGTGATCAGGGGAACCGCTCGCCCACCCCTTGGCGATCGGTGCGAATCGAGTACACTGCCTGCAAAAACGGTTCGGCCGGACCCGATCGGCGGTCCATCATCAATGACGATCGTGATTTACGGCGGTATCTTTATGTGTATTCGCTCTGCCATTCATGCTATACCTGTGCAAGTGTGAAACATCAGCACACTCTCGATCGGTACAGGTGCTGACATATATGACGGAACAAAACGATACAGACGTCACAACAGATGGGGGAGAGATCTCCCGTGAGGAGGCATCGTTTGTCGAGTACGGAATCGAAGATCGGCCACCGCTTGGCGAGTCGATACTGCTCGGTGTCCAGCACTATCTGACGATGATCGGCGCAACGGTCGCGATCCCGCTGATCCTCGCGGGGGCAATGGAGATGCCCGCAGCAGAAACCGCACGCCTCGTCGGCACGTTCTTCGTCGTCTCCGGGATCGCAACGCTGCTCCAGACGACGGTCGGGAACCGGTATCCGATCGTCCAGGGTGGGACCTTCGCGTTGCTTGCACCGGCGCTTGCAATCATTGCCGCGATGGGGACCGGCTGGGAGGCCACGATCCTCGAGTTACAGGGGGCGGTCATCGCGGCCGCCGCGGTCCAGGTCCTTCTGGGCTACGTCGGCGCGCTCGGGAAACTCAAGTACTACCTCTCGCCCGTCGTTATCGCACCGGTGATCGTCCTGATCGGTCTCTCGCTGGTCGGTGTCGGAGACGTCACGATGGCCGATCAGAACTGGTGGTTGCTCGGACTCACGCTGTTTCTGATCGTGCTGTTCTCGCAGTATCTCGATCAGTACAACCGGTATGCGAAACTGTTCCCGGTATTGCTCGGCATCGTCGTCGCCTGGGTCCTCGCCGCGGTCCTTTCTGCGACCGGGATGTACGGACCGGAGACCGTTGGCTACGTCGACACGGCCGCGGTCGCCGACGCCTCGGCAATCCAGGTCATCACCCCGCTGCAGTGGGGGATGCCCCAGTTCACCCTCGCGTTCATCGTAGGGATGTTCGCCGGTGTCGTCGCGTCCATGATCGAGAGCATGGGCGACTACTACGCCGTCGCCCGGATCGCCGGGGTCGGTGCGCCGAGTGAAAAGCGCATCAACCACGGCATCGGGATGGAGGGAATCGGCAACGTCATCGCCGGCGTCCTGGGAACGGGCAACGGCTCGACCTCCTACGGCGAAAACATCGGTGCGATCGGTATCACCGGTGTCGCCTCCAGATACGTCGTCCAGATCGGTGCGATCGTGATGTTGATCGCCGGCTTCGTCGGCTACTTCGGCGCACTGATCACGACGATTCCGACACCCATCGTGGGGGCACTGTATATCGCGATGTTCGGACAGATCGCCGCCGTTGGCCTGTCGAATCTCAAATACGTCGACCTCGACGCCTCGCGAAACGTCTTCATTATCGGTATCGCCCTCTTTCTCGGGCTCGCGATACCGGAGTACATGGCGAACGTCGGCGGGGCCGCAGAGCTCCAGGAGATCGCTTCCGGGGCGACGCTGATCGGCCCGATTCTCGGCCAGCAGCTGGTCTCCGATACGATCTTCGTGATCGGGTCGACCACGATGGCTGTCGGCGGCATCGTCGCGTTCGTCCTCGACAACACGATCCGTGGCACGCGTAGCGAGCGCGGTCTCGAACAGTGGGAACAGCTCGCCGAAGGCGAAGACGAGTTCGAAACATTCTTCGAACAGATGCGCTCGTCGGACGATCCAAAACCAGTCGACAGGGCCGACTAGTTCCCCAGCCATCGGTTCGAGGAACCCACTTGCGCTCGACACGCAGTTCCCGTTTTCCCCTCGATTCGAAGAAAGGTTGATTACGAGTGATCATCCAGTGTCGGTAATGCCGAACAGACAGGGACTGGATCTCGATACCGGCGAACGACTTCATTACCGTGGTGGGCTTCGCATGGGCGGGGACGTTGCAGTCACCGATCGCCGCATTGTCGTCCGGCGTGACGACGAGATCACGAGCGTTCCGTACACCAACGTCAGCGAGGTTAGCAACGAGTCGTTCAACTGGTTTCTGGCGATCATGAGCCTCTCGCTGGCTGGCTTCGGGCTCTACTCGATCCCTGCAAACGCGATCGCCGGGGTCGGCATGACGCTGTTCGGGCTCTGGAGCGTCTATCGGACGTATCGCCACCGCGATCGCGTCCGTATCCATACATACAGTCGGGCAAAACCCGTCGAGGTGTTCCCCGAAGAGGTCGACGCCCTCTACGACGAACTCGAGCCGGCGATCGAGGCCGTCCGCGCCGAACAGGCCGAACCGGCACACGACGAGTAAGCGAACGCGGCGACGGGGAGACTGGCACAATCGCTCGACGATCGCCGAATTGACACGCCGAGACGAACGTTTTTATCCGATGGGGAAAAAGTGTCGTGGTACCACATGACCAGCGATGGCCGCATTCTCGACGGGATTACCGTCGTCGATCTGACGACGTTCGTGACGGGCGGGTTCTGCTCACTGATGTTAGCCAACCAGGGCGCCGAGGTGATCAAGATCGAGCGCCCCGAAGTCGGTGACGACAACCGTCACTCCGGGCCACCGTTTATCGACGGCGAGTCGCCGTACTTTTGGACCGTCAACTACGGAAAAAAGAGCGTCGAACTCGATCTCAAGTCCGAGGCTGGACGGGAGGCACTGTACGAACTCGTCGGTGAGGCAGACGTGTTCCTCCAGAACTACCGCCCCGGCACGGCCGAGCGTCTCAACGTCGACGAGGAGACCATCAGAGCACACGCTGATGACGTGATCTACTGTGCGATATCGGCCTTCGGCCAGACCGGACCGTGGCGCGAGCGGCCGGGGTACGACCTGCTGGTCCAGGGCATGAGCGGGATCATGAGCGTCACCGGCGAGAGCGACGGGCGCCCGGTGAAGGTCGGGCTGCCGATGACCGACCTGATAACCGGGATGTGGGCCGCGTTCGGCATCTCGAACGCGCTCTATCGCCGCGAGCGGACCGGCGACGGCGAATACATCGACCTCGGAATGCTCGACGCCGCGCTCCCGTGGCTGACCAAACAGGCCGGGAAAGTGTTCGCGGGCGAGACGCCGACGCGGATGGGGACGAAAGACCCCGTCCTCGCCCCCTACCAGACCTTCGAGACTGCCGACGGCTATCTCAACGTCGCCTGTCTCAACCAGAAGCTCTGGAAGGGGCTTTGTGAGGCGATCGATCGGCCAGAACTGATCGACGACGACCGGTTCGAGACAAACGGCGATCGCGTCGAACACATGGCCGAGCTCGAAGCCGAACTCGAGACGACGTTCCAGGAACTGACGACCGATGAGTGGATGACGCTCCTCGTCGACGAGGCAGGGATTCCGGCCGGCCCGGTGTACGAACCCGAAGAGGCCCTGTACAACGAACAGACGGCGGCCCGCAACACCGTCACGACGATCGACGATCCTGATCGGGGCGAGATTCCCGTCATCGAACACCCGCTCAACTACGATCGGGCCGATAGCGGCTTCGAGTCCCCGCCGCCACGGCTCGGTGAACACAACCGGAGCGTTTTCGCAGCGCTCGGATACGACGAGGCGGAACTCGACGACCTGGCCGATCGTGGCGCGTTCGGAGATCCCTAACGCGTGGGGGCGACCGACACGCACGCAAGCGCAGTTCGAGCGCCGGTTCCGATCGGGTCGTCCGTCTCGCCAGCGTGACCGATCTCGGTCGGGCGATCGGGAATTGATGCTGTCGTTGAGTAGATACTACCAGTTTGAAATATAGATAACTAAATGGATATGTGTAGTATTCATCTCGTATCGGGTTATTGCAGCTATCCGTCCAGATATAGTCTGTGATCAACAGACGAGGTCGATTTTTGCCACAGTTATCGCTATTTCATGGGCTTCAGTGCCCTTATGTTGAAATTATACTCAAATTTTGATCCGTAGTCTGGGATGCGGATTCTATCTTTGGTAGGCCTCTACTGCCGATATTGAGAATCCTATCCCGATAATTTAAGAAATCCGATGTATTTTAGTACATACCGTATGTAGAACCACCTAGGTTAGTAATATGTTTTTGAGCGCGAATGCGGCCCTCGAAACAGCGCACGTGTCCGGACCGAACGGTTGCACGAGGCCGAAAAAACAGGTCGGTCTTCGGGTCGCTGCGCTACTCGTCGGCCAGCGGTCCGTCGATCGTTGGCTGGACGGTGAAATCGCGGTCGACGACGTCTTCAGGTGGCTCGAGGTAGCCGATCGCGTACGCCGAATACGCCGTCCCCAGGTCGAGGGTCACGTCGAAGCTGGCGACGGTCGTCTCGGGGTCGCCTGCCGGGCGAACCGAAAGCGTGTAGTCGCCGGCCGGAACCGGGACATAGTCGGTCGATTCGGTGAACTCGACGTTCTCGAAGAGGGGGTCGTCGTCGGCATAAACGTCGACTGCGGGAGCATCGGGCGAGGCGTGGACGAGTCGCACGAGCGCCGAACCGGCGTCTAGCAGGACCAGCGGCTCGAACGTTTCCGCCCCGAGTTCGCCGACTGCGGCGATGGTGTAGAAGGCGGCATCGACCGTGACCTCACCCTCGAAGGCGACCGTCTCCGGATCGCCGGCAGCCGTGATTGTGACCGTATACGTCCCTGGCTCGATCGCGAGATACGGCGAGACGTCTCCGTAGGCGACGTCCGCAAGCACTTGCTCGCCCTCGACGAAGACGTCGACGTTCGGTGCGTCCGGCGAGAAGTGAGCGACCCGCACGGCAGCGCCTGGCACGTCGTCAGGTTTCGGTTCCTCGTCCGGTTCCGGTTCGTCTTTTTTCCGGTCGTCGTGTTCGTGTTCGCCGACTGCAAGGACAGTCCCACTCGCTGCGGTCAGCCCACCGGCGACACCCATCGCTTTCAGTGCACTCCGTCGTGATACTGGCATGATGCGCCTGAGAGGGAGGACTACGATGATAAATAGGCGGCCGGCCGTTACACGAATCGATACGACGTTTCCCGCGGGCGATCGGAGCGTACGCGACTCCTGCTACCGGAAGGGCCAGCGTACGGCACTGTCGATCGCGGGCTATCAGAGGCACCTGTGGACGAACCTCGCCTGTCGGAGAGACTGGCTTCCGACCGGAGACGAGTCGATCGCGTCCAGCGAGACGCAGACTGTACGAAGACGCTACAGTGTGGTATTCAGACCGTACAGCCGTCTCGACGCGGATCGCCGCTGGCCGAGCGATTGGACGTGGCCACTGCCCGGCCAATGCTTATAACTGGAGCCGGGATAGCGCGGCGTATGACCGAACAGCTTCAGATAGCTCGTGACGACCTCGAACAGGCAGCGAAAAGCGCCGACGACGACGTTCGCGACGACATCCGGGAGACCACTGACGCGTTCGCCGACTACATCACGGGCGACACCGAACCGGATCACGCGCTTCTCGACGAGCGGCTCAACACACTCCGACAGGTCAAACAGGACGCCGACGGCGACACCGAGGCCAGGATCGATAACGCGATCGAGTCGGTCGAGGAGTACCGGACGACGATCGAGCAGGCCTGATACTGCGTAGCGTCATCACGTACCGCCGGACACGAATCAGTATGAGACGGGTTCGTGTTCGTCGGTCAGTGGCCCGTACGACAGCCGCTCACTCTAACCGATCGAGCACGGCATCCCGCTCGTAGGCAAGCGACAGCGATCGCGAGCGGCCGCGGCCCTCGACATCGGCGTAGTCGGCGTCGATCAAGCCGAGCTGGTCGAGTTTGTTGACGATCTCGGAGTAGCGCGTATAGCCGAGGTCGGTCCGATCGTGGAACGCCTCGTAGACGTCGCCGGCCTGGTCGCCGTCGTTGTGAGCGACGACCTCGAGGAGGGCCCGTTCGGTATCGGTCAGATTCGAGAGACTTCGCGAGAGGGAGATATACTTCGACTTCTCGTAGGCCTCGTTGACGTCTTGCATCTCGACGGTTCGACTCGCACGCATCTCCGCGTTGAGCCCAGCCCGTCGCAAGAGGTCGATTCCGACCCGGAGATCGCCGCTTTCGGCGGTCAGTTTGGCGACCCGTTCGAGCGTCTCCCGGCCGATAACGCCATCGTGGAAGCCACGCCGGACCCGTTCGTCGAGGATTTCGACGATCTCGGGCTGGTCGTAGACGGGGAAGTAGACGTCTTCGGGGCGGAAGACGCTCTGGACGCGGGAGTCCAGTTCGTCGATAACGTCGAGTGCGGGGTCAGAGGAGACGACGATGACACCGATCTTCGCGCCGGGGTACTCCTCGTGGGCGCGCAACAGCGAGTAGAGCGTATCACTCGCCTCGTTCTCGTAGAACAGGTAGTTGACGTCGTCCAGTGCAACGACGAGAACGCGGTCCTCTTCGACGAGTTTCTCGGCAATCTGGCCGAACAGTTTCTTGAAGGAGATCCCCGACGACGGCGGTTCGTAGTCGAAGGTCCCCTCGAACAGCCGCGAGAACACCGAGTACCGGGTCGAATTGACCTGACAGTTGACCCGGATCGTCCGGACGTCGCTGGTCTGGGCGCCGACCTCGTCGTACAGTTTCTGGATCGACGTCGTCTTCCCCGTTCCCGGCGGCCCACGGACCATCACGTTGAGCGGTCGAGACCCACGCACCGCTGGCCGGAGCGCGTACGTCAGGCTCCGCATCTGCTCGTCGCGGTGTTTGAACGTCTCGGGAACGTAATCGATTTCGAAGACGTGTTCGTTTTTGAACACGGACTCGTCCCACGACAACATCCCCTCGTCGGGGTCGTCTGCCATCACTTTCACCTCGCTGTCGTAGCCACTTAGTTGTTCGTAGAACTACGGATTCGGAGACCGATCGGTGTCGCTATGCCAGTCCGGCGGCGATCGCCGATCGGACTCAGGCGAGTTCGATCCGCTCGGTCCCCCGATCGATATCGGCTGGATCGATTCGTCCACGGTGGCTCACCCGGGCGTGTGCACGAGCGAGTCGTTCGAGTTCGTCGTGGTTGCTCGATCGGAGCATGAACTGGCAGGTTCCAAGCGGACATTCAAACTGGTATGGCATATCATACCAACAGCCGAGAGTCGGGGTAGTCGTTGTACTTGCACAGTCCTGTGACTGATAATCGGTGACAGGGTCACGGCGAAACGGCGGTTCCCGCAATCACTCGTGAGCACACTGAGTCTCGCTCATTCGAACTTCTCGAGCAACCGATCGTAGAACACCGTGTCGCTTTTGCCAGCGAGTTTCTCGACGATCAACTCGGGTGTCGATCGGGCGAGATGGTCTTTGACTGGTGAGCGGTTCACTTCCAGTTGCCCATCGACCAGCCCGACCGCTTCGATGCCGTCGATCGTGACGTCGTAGTCGGCCATCTCGCTGATCTCGCCGGCCAGATGCGAGACGAACACCGCAGTTGCCCCGTTCTCCGAGAGCGCTTCGAGGATCCCCGCGATGATCTTCGCGCTGGCACCGGGTTCGGTGATACTCTCGAGTTCGTCGACGAGGACGAGCGAGCCCGCACCGCCGGTCGCGAGGTCGGCGAACTCCCGCACCGTCGACTCGAAGGCACCAGCATCGAGCGTCCCCTGGGTTTTGGCGTGGTAGTGGAGGTCGTCGAACCGCCGGAGTCGAACGTCTTCGGCGGGAACGGGAAGCCCCATATGGGCGAGGACGACGACGCTCGCGACGAGATCCAGCGTCGAGGTCTTCCCACCGCTGTTGACCCCCGAGAGGAGCGCGACACCCGAGACGTCGTAATCGACGGGATCGATCGCAGCGAGGGGTTCATCGAGCAGCGGCGATTGCCCACCATCGATCTCGAACCCGAGGTCGGCCGCGTCGTCGTCCGGGACAAACGTCGGCAACGTACACTCGTACTCGTTGGCGAAGCGGGCGATCGCGAGTTCGACGTCGAGTTCGAGGGCGTCCCGAACCAGCTGTCGAGCCCCCTCGCGCTGGTCGGCGAGAGCTGCCGCAAGTTCGCGTTTGAGTCGGCCTGCCCGGCGCTCCTTCGTGGCCGTCAACTCCTCGCGAAGTCGGCCGATCGCCGCCTCGTCGCGTTCGACCGGGAACGTCGGTTCGTCGCTAAACGCCCGCCGGGCGAGTTCGGCCTCTCCCTGGTCGAGATCGATCGACTCGATCAGGTGCTCCCGAGCCGCGTCGATCGCCGCCGCATACTCGTCGGCCAGCTCCCGTGAGAGCAGAGAGTCGACGCCGGCACCGCGTTCGACCAGCGAGAGCAGATCGGCACCTTCGATCGTCACGTCCTGTTCGCGGATCGCCTCCCGGAGCCGATCGTTGGCGACGCTTTCGGCCGTTCCCGCCGCCGCATCCAGATCGTCGACAGCCGTCGTCAGTCGATCGAGTTCGTCGTCGCCGGCGACCGTACCGTCCTCGTCGAGTCGGGAGAGGCCGTCGGCCAGCGCGTCGAGGTCACAGGCCGGATCGAGGTCGGCCGCTCGGTGGACTGCGATCGCCGCCTGCAGACGGTCGCGGTTTCGTGCGAAGAACGCAAGCGGGCGCTCAGGGACGACCTCGGCGGGTGTCTCCAGAGCGTCGGGACGGACCTGGACGTCACCCTCGACAGTGACGCCGGCGAACGATTCGTCGAGGGCAATCACCGTTGCGTAGCCACGGGCGAGTTCGGCCAGCCCCTGTGCGTCCTCGACGACCTCGATCGATAGCTCCGGGATCGCCTCGCGTGCCTCGCTGTAACGCTCGGCGTCGGTCGTCGCCAGACAGCGTTCTCGGACCCGGACGTCTCCCGGTGTCTCGAGCGGTTCGACGCCGGCGAGCGCCTCGAGAACAGCGTCGTCGTACTCCCGCTCGATCGCCGTGGCCGCAAACGCCTGCACCTCTTCGATGCGCGATCGGCGCGGACTCGGATAGATCGTCTCGAGACGCTGGGCCGCGTAGTCGGTGACGGTACGCTCTTTGAGCAGGCCCAGTACGTCGCGATAGACCTCGCGAGCCCGATCGGTCGCCAGAAAGCCGCCGGGATCGTTGTGTTCGCGGCGGATCGCTCCGCGTGCGATGCGGGCCGCACGGCCCTGTGTCAATCCGGGTGCCTCGGCGATCCGCGCGACGTCACCCGTCCGCAGCGCTCGTTCGGGGTCGTCGAGTTCCGACAGCGCCCGGGCCGTCTTTGCACCAACGCCCGGAATCGACTCGAGGTCCATTGCTTCTCGACCGGGCTATCCCAGCGGACGGAGAAAAAGCTCCCGCCCGAGGAAGGATTGCGATCGCTGCTGGGACACCGATCGATACGATGGGGTGGCCTGCCCGAGAGGGACTGTTGTAGCCACGTACCGCCGATCGGCCGTCCGGGTCGCCGGTCGGCGACATCGACAAAAAGGATCAGTCCGGGTCGCCAGTCAGCGACACCGACAGAAGGGATCAGTCCGGGTCGCCAGTCAGCGACACCGACAGAAGGGATCAGTCCGGGTCGCCAGTCGGCGACACCGACAGCAAGGATCAGTCCCGATCGAGTTTCGCCCGTCGAGACTCGTTTAAGGCGTCACAGACTGCGCCCTGGCCGCCCATATTGACGCTCGCGAGTCGCATCCGTTTGCGGAGGATGTCGAACCGCTCGCGGGGAATCGGCTCGCCGTCGGGCGTCAGGAACAGCCGATCGCCGGGATCGGTGACGTGGCCGCTCGCGCGGGCTTTCTCCAGAAACGCGACGATCGGTTCGACCGGCACGACGACGTGAATATCACCGACGGCGATGACGGCGTCCTCGTCGGTGAGATCGAGCTCCTCACGCCGGAGATCGATAATCTGTCTGGGGTCGAGACCAGCGTCGAGACACGCACCGATCGCCTCGTACTGGCGGGCAAAGCGGGCCTTATCATCCAGGGTCGCCCGGACCTCGCTGACGTCGCCGTCCGCGTCGGGAAAGACCGAGCCAAAGGAGTCGCCCCCGTTGACACCCTGTGTGATCTCCGTCTCGTGCATGTGATCCCGGAGTTCGATCCTGACCGATTCGGTGTCGGGTAAGGCGGCGATCTCGTCGCGGGCGTCGGTTGCCATCATCCACGCAAAGGCCGGCGAACACCAGGCCGTCGGGAGCGTGAACGCGACCTCGACACTCCCGTCGTCGATCTCGATCCGATCGATGTAGTCGAGTTCGACGAGAGAGCGATCGAGTTCGGGATCGTCGACCCGATCGAGACAGTCGCGAACGGCCGCTCTGGTGGGGGTTGTCGGCGGCAGATCCCGATTCCCCCGTTCCGTCCGCTCTGTCTCCGTCCGATCGGACGAACTACCGGACATCAGTCGGCGGCGGCATCCGCCGCGTAGTGGTCATCCAGCCCGAACTGGTCGGTGATCGGGTCGGTTTCGAGTTGTTTTTTCTTTTCTTCGATGTCGATATCGTACAGCTCGGCAGCGTTTTCGCCCATAATCTTCTTCATCACGTCGGTGCTGAGTTCGATTCCGTACTCGTCTTTTTGCTCGTCGGTCAACTCGGCGTTCATTACCGTCTCGACGAGCCAGTCGGGGTTCCATAGGGCGTAGTCCGAGCCAAAGAGGAGGCGATCCTCACCGAGCCAGTAGAGGAGTTCGCCCATAATCTCGCCGAACTTTCGTGGTCGGTTGGCCGCCATCGGCGCGGCGACCGCCAGTCCGCCGTAGACGTTGGGTTCCTGGGCGGCGATCCAACAGAAGTCATCGAGTCGGGGGAGACCAACGTGTTCGACGACGAAGTCCATCTCCGGGAACGACGTCGCGGCGTCGTCGACGTCCGCCACGTCGAAGGCGTCGCGGTTGAGCGGCCGGATGGTCGGCCCCTTGTGGGCGTGGACTTTGTCGATACCGAGTTCCGAACACTTCTCGAGGAACTCGAACGATTCCTCACTGTCCAGTCGCCACCCCTTCGACTCGCCGTTCCATTCGGCGGTGTAGACTTTCACAGCCTCGATATCGTACTCCTCTTTTTGCCGTTCGAGGTCGCGAAGCCCCGCTTCACCATCGCGAGGGTCAAACCGCCCGTTGTTGATGAACCGCTCGGGGTACGCGTCCGCTAACTCGGCGTTCTGATCGATCGTGTTGAACCCCTCATCGTAGAAGTCCGTGAGATACGACGGCTGGAAGATTGCCATGTCGACAGCCCCGTTCTCAAAGAGATCACGGACCATTCGATCGGCGTCGTAGTTTCGATACTCGTCGATCGTCCACTCGTGTTCTTCTGGCGTGAAACCAGTGTGGTAGTCGTGGAAACACTGGATAAACTGTTCGCCGCCCTCGTGGATGATATTCTCCTGACTTGCGTCCCAAAAGTGGACGTGGCCGTCGATTACGAATATCTCCTCACCGTTGGCCTGATACATGCCAGTTGTAGCCAGGCAGTCGAACGATATAACCTTCATTAAAGATCCTTTGGAATACGAGAGTACAAAATATGACGCAGCTGTCGGTACAATACCACGATACGGCACTCGGTTAACAAATCGGGGTTCAGAATTGTAAATTGTCAATGATTATAAGCGGCAAAGTTGTGAATTATTAATGATCGAGTTTATGGTGGACGCTACCGTCGGTGGTACCTGATGCGCGCAGCACGACTCCACGAGTACACGGACGACATGTCGGATGGACTCTCGATCGACGAGGTCGACGCACCACAGATAGCGGGACCCGGCGATGTCGTCGTCGAGGTCGAGGGCGCCGGGTGGTGTCAGACAGACAACCATATTATCGAGGGGATGTGGGAAGAGTACGTCCCCCAGCCGCTGCCGATGACACTCGGCCACGAAAACGCCGGGACGGTCATCGAGACAGGGGACGATGTAACTATTGTCTCGGAAGGCGATCAGGTCATCTGTCATCCGGTCCAGACCTGTGGCACCTGTCGTCCCTGCCGGCAGGGTGAGACGATGTACTGCGAGAACGACAAATTCAACGGGCTCACGACAGACGGCGGCTTCGCTGACGAGTTGCTGACCAGTGAGCGATCGGTGATTCCGCTCCCCGACGGTGTCGATCCGGCCGACATCGCACCCCACGCCGACGCCGGCATCACAGCCTACCACGCCGCAAAGAAAGCGGTCAAAGGGCTCAACCCCGGTGACGCCGCCGTCATTATCGGCGTGGGCGGACTTGGTCACATCGGACTCCAGTGTATCAACGCGATGAGCGCGTCGGACATCGTCGCCGTCGACATCAAAGCGTCCGCACGCGACCTCGCGAGCGATCTCGGTGCCCACTACACGATCGACCCCAAAAGCGAGGACGTCGCCAGCGAAATCGAGGCCATCACCGACGGCGTCGGGGCCGCCCAGGTACTCGACTTCGTCGGCGGCGACGAGACGACGGCGCTGGCACCGGACATCTGTGCGGCCGGCGGGGACCACCATATTATCGGCTACGGCGGCCACATTCACGAACCGGCACAGGCACTCGTCAACGGCGAGTTCGCCTACCAGGGCAACATCGTCGGCCGGTACACCGAACTGCAGGAACTGGTCGCACTGGTCGAACGAGACGCAGTCGACCTCCACACGAGCCGGTACGATCTCGAGGAGATCAACGAGGTCGCCGAGAAACTCGAACACCGCGAGATCGACGGCCGCGCAGTCATCACCCCGTAGCGTCATCTCACGATCCCCACAGCGGTAGTTCCCGATTCGGTCCCCGTCCACGCCACAGCGGTAGTTCACGATTCGGTCCCCGCTCACGATCGGTGTCATCTCCGGTTCGGATCGATCTGGTCGTGGCCCTTGCGCCATCCAGCGGACCCGTTATCCCGCCAGCCCACCACAGACAGCTATGGTACTGAAGAAACTCCTCGGTTCGACGGCGACCCGATCGCTGACCGTCGTCTCGGTGCTCTCGGAGGCAAAGCAAGCGATCGAGCGCGGAAACAGAACACGCGGTCTCCTGTTGCTCGGGGTCGCCGTCCTCGCCTGGAAGTGGGCGGTCATCGGGCTGGCCGCACAGGGGCTGCTCAAGCTCATCCGCTTGGGAGGACGCGACGGTGCGGGTTCGAATCCGAGCTGACTCCACGCTCGTCTGCCAGCCCACGCCACCCCCAGTTGACGCGCAGTCATTACTCGCCCCACCGTAACTATTTGTTTATCACGACCCGATGGCCACGTATGGGTTTCAAACACGATTTCGTGAACGGTCTCATTTCCCTCGTCATCGGCGTCGCAATTACCAGGCTGACCGCACCCGAAGACGGTGGTCCGTACGATCTGGCGGACGTGGTGCTCTCGGTTGCCGTGGCCTCGTTTTTTTCGGGGTTTTTTACCAGCTATTTCGCGAAGTGACCGATCGTGTCCCCCTCATACGGATTAGCGTCATCAATTACCGCCGTCGTCGGGCTACGTCCGACGACAGAGAGGGACCGGAGGCCCCTCAGGCAGTCGGCTG
>SL_4KL_010_BRINEDRAFT_10000538_pt1 | contig 19598 bp, 23 predicted proteins | sample SodLak_010_BRINE_2_FD_10664 | JGI IMG/M metagenome (IMG submission 10664)
ATATATAGGTTATAACTCAGAAAGTAGAGGATTTGATAGTTCAAATCCAAGTACGCGATATTTAAATATCTGTGTAAAGTAATCTTTTTCAATTTAAAATACAACCACAATCTATTTCGACAATTTTATAACTAAAGGGGTGTAAGTTGTATATGCAACAAGGGGCTTGTGGCTTAGTCTGGACGAAAGCGGCGGTCTTCTAAACCGCAAATCGTGGGTTCAAATCCCATCAGGCCCGCTAATTTTATCATTATTGTTTTTGTTTTAATCATACGCAATAAACATGTAAATATAATTTTAAATATTAAATATGTTTAATATAGTATCTAGACGATGTTTAGATGTATCATTATATAATACGCCGACTCTTTAGAAAATAAAATTTACCAATAATATATTCTACGCAAATTTAATTATGGGCGTAGCCGGATTTGAACCGACAACCACCGCGTTATGAGCACGGTGCTCTTCCTGATTGAGCTATACGCCCTTTCCAAAGGATTACCCCCTCACGGTATATTATACAAGTATACGTATAGTAAAAACACTTTCGATTTACACTCAATTAATTTCTAAATCCTCGTAGTATACACCGGGCGCATCACCCTCATTTTTTGATTTAATCAACGCCTTTTTAATATAATTTTCTAATTCATCATACGTTGGTTTTTCGGGTTTATAATGTCCAAACCTATCCATAATATCATCTCTAATCGAATCTAATATCTTAACTCGCTTATCAAGTGACTCTGTTCTAAATAATTCCTTAATAGTTTCAACATTATTCCAAAGATAATCATCAATAGCAATTTCATGTAAATGATATTCTAGATAATCTTCCGTATATTTTTCTTTATCTTGAGATAATTGCGTAGTTATATTTTTAATATCTATATCTGTATTTTGTGATTCAATTCGTGATAACCAAAATGCTGCTTCTTCCATAGCATATATTTGTTCATCTTCGTGCGTAGTAATATGTCTGGGAAATGGACTACTCATATTAATACAGTAATACCTTGTTTTAATAAATGTTATGATTTACACTTCAAGGTCATTTCTATAATTCCTAAAATAAATTGTATATTAAAATATTATATATTCTCAATTTTAATTTCATCAATCCATTGCGTTGTCGTTCCACTATATCTTGACCGGAAACCGAATCCAAATTCACCAGAATCATGTGTTGTATCATCCGAAACTAATTTTGTTTTTACATCATTTTATTATTTAATCCATCAACACTTGCTTAGAGAGATGGTTGAGTTATTTGTGAAGAATAACCTAACAATCCTAATCCGTCAGCAGATATAATATAATTACGTCGATTCATTACAATATATATGTAATTATATCCTATATATGTAATTAATAATTTAAGTTATTTTTTTAATATATACAGTATTAGATGTCCACTCAGGACTTCTTTGTTCAACGTTAACGATTTCGTATGGTTCATTTTCTAATTGAGATTGAACATACGATTTTAATTCATCAATATTCATTTGTTCTCTATCATCATTATACCCTGTATGTCCAACAAATACAATCAAGTAATCGTATTCTTCGCCATCTACACATTCGATATTTGGATTGTTATCTTCAAATATTGTATGAAGCTTTTTCTGGCTCATATTATATAATAAACACAATAAGATTATAAATCTTTGTATTCGATTTAATCCATAAAATTTATATTATATCTATACATATTTTAAAGTATGGGAAATAGTTTATACAATATGAAACTGAAAATATATCAAATATTATCAAATATGCAACATAGTTCAAAACTGTATCTTATTGGTGTTTCATTAAGTATCCCGTCTCTTATTGCAAGCTTTGGATATTTGTATATGATTTCTCAAATAACCGGTATACTTACATTATTTGTATCTATAATCATTCTCTGGATTGCTGTATTTGTTGAAGGCGTAGAAGATGGTGAAGTTAATTTAACGCCATTAATTAATAATTTAAAAAGTTTTTTCTAAGCTACCTACAATAATCTTTAATTTGTTCTTCAATATCTCTTCTAGATACATTATCACCATATTCTGCGTATAGTGAATCAATTCTTCGCAACAAATCCGATTCAACTTCTTTTAAACTTCTTTTATTTTCGGTCATGGGATTACATTAATAATTATGTCCCATATCAATATAAATGTTATTGAGACAATTGTCTCATTAGATGTTAATTTATACAAATTCAATTAATACATTATCTATCTCTTTGAATTCATCAGGAATACGTTTTTGTAATTGTTCAAATTTATAGTGACCATTTGAACATGTGGTACAAGAACCTGCAAATTTTAATCGAATGTATCGTTGAGGAATATTAATTTCATATATAGCAAATGAACCACCATGAGATTCAATTTTAGGCATATTAGAATCAATAAATTGTTCAATTGATTTTTTAATTTTTTGTTTGCGTTTAGTTGACATACATCAATGTTAGGGCAAACACCTTATTAATTTATCTATACTTATAATATTATTTTTCAATTTGTGTTGGACTAGCTTCACAATCTGGACAAAAGAAAAATAAACCATCTGATGATATGGTAATATGTTCTGTGTCTTCAACGATACACTCTTTATTTCCAGACACAATAACTTCCCATGCATTTTTAACAGGTTCAGAATCTTNTATATATTCTCTTTTTTGATAATCATATTCTCCAATAGTTTTTAAAGATTTTAATACACTTGTTTTTTCTGTTGGTTTGAAATNACAATTACAACAATTTATATCTGAATCTNCNATATCCAAACGTAATTTTTTGTTCATACTATATGTATAATNTTATAAGATAAAAAATCTTTAGGTAAATAAGTTAAAAATTAATATTCNTCAATNTCTATTTCACCGTTTTTAATTTGTCTAATAATTTTATTTTTAGCACTTTCTTCTAGACCTTTATGATGAAGGTCATTATACAAATAATCTAGACTACCTCCAAATTTATTCCATGATAAGTCATTTTCTGGTTGAATATTATCGTACATTTGTGAAAGTTCATTAGATACTAGTTCAATATAATCTATAAATTCATCAACATCAGAAAATTTTGTATGGGTATTGGATATATGATTATAACCTTGATGTGTGATTTTTAATATTGTATAAATTTGTTGCGTTGTGTATTCCTTATCATCTATAAGTTTATTACAATATATTAATAATTCTTTTGTTTCATCGTTATTATATCCAGATAAATCTACCTTTTCATACCTTTTATTATTTTCACTTCTATATCCATAAAAATAACATAAGTCTCTAAATAGCCTAATTATATCTCTCATAATATAATAAGGCGTACCCTTTTCTTCACATATATCAATAATTCCTATATGATTGTTTACACACGAATATGAACCTCTATACTGTGGAAACTCAGCATAAAATAATTCTGCATTGTTATCAATTAAATGACGNTAATAATCAGCTAAATATGTGATTGCATGTTTATTTCTTTNACTAAANGAAGCTGTTTGTTCGAATATATCCTTAACTCCACGTAAAATGTTATCTATCTCGTTTTTCGTCATATGGATAAATANTATTTCAAGATAAATAAAAGTATTTATTTGAATCTTNATTACATAAAGATTAATATGATATATTACCAATGTATTATATATGGAAACAAGTAAAGATGTCGGTCTGCAAATTAGAATGACAATTGTTATGATTTTGTTAGCTGTTATAACTATTGGTTTTGGAGCTTTAATTGGTGTTTATTTCCAAAATCTAATATTTACAGTAATATTTGTAGTAATAATGAGTGGAATACAATTAATATATGGGCATAAGTTAGCATTAAAATCATTTGGGGCTAAAGTAGTTACAGAGGAAGAATATCCCGAACTTCATGCTATGACACAAAGATTGGCACAACAAGCTAATATGCCAAAACCAACAATAGCTGTAGCTGACACACCGATTACAAATGCGTTTGCGACTGGGCGTTCAACATCTACAGCTACTGTATGTGTTACAACAAGTTTAATGAAAACATTAAATGAGGAAGAACTTGAAGCTGTTATTGCTCATGAATTAGCTCATATAAAAAATAAAGATATGATTGTAATGACTGCAGCAGGTGCGATTGCAGCCGTTGTAAGTATGATTCTTAGATGGGGTTTCCTATTTAGAAGTTCACGAAATAGTGCTCCCATGATTGTTGCATTATTAGTTGCTTTTGTCACTTACATCGCTTCATTCTTATTAATGAGAGCATTATCACGATATAGAGAATATTCTGCAGACAGAGGTGCCGTATCTATCACAGGAAATCCGGCTGCACTTGCAAGTGCATTAAATACAATAAGTAATTCTATGAAAAATGTACCAAAAGAAGACTTGAGAAATGCAGACGGTATGAATGCATTTATGATTTCACCAATAACAAGCAGTAATATATCACGACTAATTAGTACGCATCCAAGTACAGAAAAACGTGTTGCAAAACTAAAAGAAATGACGAAAGAATTAAACTAAAATATTTATATAATTTTTCAAGTATTAATACAATTCCAATAAAAACTCTTTTATACNGTGTTTNCTTTTGTTAGAGTACAACCGATTCTCACTAACAGCGTTGTTAGTGGGTATCTGTTAGTGAGGCTCTAAAGCAGGGCCAAAACAAGCCAAATTACCTCAGTTATGCAAGCACGGTTGTACTACTGTTAAAGTGTATTTGTATTAACTAGGTTCGTTAGAGTAGAGTCTATTTTCAAAACAACGTAAAACAACGTTTAGTGGTACGGTTAGATGGTAAATCCCACTAACAACGCTGTAAGTGAAACTATCTGACATGTTATGTCTCAGAGTAATATACGTTGAGTTAATTATAACTGCGTCAAGAATGCATCAAGGTTTTCAATTTCATCTTTTTTATCATATGAATTTATAATGTCTTCTCCACGAGATGTCAGACGAGCAATCCATTCATTATCATCAAATCCTTCGAAAGAATGTATCCATTTATAATCTTCATATTTTAATAATGTATGCCAATCATCTATAATCACTTTCCCACGAATTCTTGGCCGCGTTGATAAATAATTAATATCTGATTTATTTATATTAGGCATGTTTATATTATATGATTGATTATTGTTAAAATGTTTCGGAAAAACGGTTTATTTTTTACTATTTATAATAATTTATAGATATTTAATTATAATTAATAATAACTAATAGTTATAATTATAAGGAATAGTTATTTAAATATAGATATATAATTTATAATATATGTCACAATTTGCATTATATGAACAAACTGTAGATAAAGATAATAAATCATTCCATTACCTCTGTTCTGTAAATTCAAAAGATAATTTAAAAGATGTATTAGAAATCCATGAAAAAGAATCTGAATGTAGTATATATGTTGTCCCATTATCGGATGATGAGTATATACCATATAATTTTAAAACAGAACAATCTTTGAACGAAAAAATTGATGAAAACAAAGATTTACTATAACATCTTTTCTTTTATATGGGCAATCATATGTTATAGTTGTATATTAAAAAACCGTTTGCGTACAATATATGCCTATGTATTGTATTCAAGATTTCTGATTTATAGAAAGAAATCACAATGTTTAATACAAATCCATTCATAGATTCTGATACAACAATGAGTCAAGCGCAACAGAAGTTCGATAACGAAGCAAAAGTTAATACGGCTAATTCAATTATGCGTATTCGTTCAGATTATGCACAACCATGGATTGGTCTTCTTCGTGAGACTATTCAGAATTCGACGGATGGATGGGGTTTCAATAAGCAGCAAGGTAATCTTCCACAAGATAAAGACCTTAAGATTGAATTCTTTATTGACTCGGAAGCAGAAGAGTTAATTATTCAAGATAATGCGGGCGGTATGGACTATGAAACCTTCAGTAATAATTTGCTTGCTATTGATAATCCATCCACCGATAAGGCAGACGGTAAAGGTGCTGGTTCTTATGGTCGTGGTTTTTGGGTCATTATGTCCTGTGGTACGGAAGCAGACCTAGAAACATATCACGCGTCAGGTATGTATTCATCTGCCGTGAATAGTAAAGGTATGTACAAAACTATTCAAGAACTAAGCAAACCAGTTATTGGTTCGGGTGAAAAGGGTACTTTTTACCATATCAAAGAAGTTCGTGAAGATGATATGTATTATCTGTCAAATTGGGAGAAAGTGGAAAATGTTCTCGTTGAGAATTTCGCTCCGCTTCTTAATGATGATAATGTGACCGTTGAATATACGATTGATGGCGTAACGCATACTCCTGAAGCTCCAAATCTTTCAGAACTTCGCAGTGAATATGCTCTATGTGATAAAGCAGAATTGGAACCCTTCACATACCATGAAGAAACATTCCGCGTCAAAGATTTCGTTATGATTGATGCAACAAAAATGACAGAAGAACCTCCTTGGAGAGGTATTGTTCTATTTAAGGGTAATGATTATCTTGATTATCCATTTATGAAGGTGGATTGGTATAATGCGCGTGCTGTTCCATCTATGCGAAACCCTGCGAAGATGTTTGGATGGTGTGATGCTAGTGATATTTGTCGCACTCGTAAAAATGGAGAGACTTTGGAAAATAATGCTCATGATAAGATTCAACTAAATCGTGTAGGTAATAAATCTAACATTCAGGATGAAGTTTATCGAATCCATGATGAACATTTCAAAAATAATTATACGACGAAAGAAAAAGATGAATTGTTTAGTACAATTCAGAATAATGTCAACTCTGTGATTGATAAGTTCGATAATTTCTCTGATATGTCTACTATGGGGGGTGGGATTGGAACAGGACCAGCTAAATCCACAACACCATCTTCAAGTCTTTCCTTCCTTCGATGTAAAACTGATAAAGTGAAGCTAGATGCTGGTGATGATATTTCACTTAGTGTTGACGTGAATCCACGGGATGAATTAGAATATGATGAATATGAGGTGTTTGATATTCAAGTTAAGAATATCACAGAAGATGAAGTTGTTCATAAGATTCCTGTAGTGACAGTTTCATTGCAACCTAACCAACCGTGGGAACAAATGTTGGGTAATATCACACTTGAAGAAGAAGGAAAGTACACGTTTTCCGCATCTGTCAAGGGGTGTGATGCGACGGATGTAAAAGATACATCAAAAATTACATTTATGGTTGGTGATGTTGAGGAAGAAATGATGGATGAAACAGAACCTACAGATAAAGATTCAGAAGGGTCCGTTTCGTTTATTCGTGAGATTAATAATTTCGCAGGTGGAGATGAAGCCGGTCGTGCCTTTGTTAGTGAACACCCTCAGGGTGGCCTTAGCCTCCATGTTAATACAGAATGGCCAACACTTCTTAAACTACAAGAAGAAGAACGTGGTGATACATTTGAATATGAACAACAGAAAATGTTTATTGAATGGGGTCTTGATGCAATTGTAGACTATTGGCTTGAAGAAGAGATTCAGAATACAGAATCTAAAGATGAACAGATTGATATTGTTCGGGAATCTGTAACGATTCGGGAAAATATTGATAAAGAATGGGTGTTGAATGAATGAAGAATACAATTCCACGAAAATTCGCTACGTTGATTGAAAATGACGTTGTAGCGATAGATATTGTGGAAGCACGATGGGGTAAAGAAGTTACACTATCAGATTCAAGAAAGAATAAAGGAGAGTCGTATAGTGAATCTGAAATCAATCAATTGCGTGATTTTCTTAAAGAATACAAAGAGACGATTTTGCAGATTAATAATGTTAAAGAGCAATATAGTGGCGTAGATGAGGCATGGCATATAGGTAAAATTGCTGAAGAAGTTATCTCTGAAAAGAATATAACTAATGGTGATTTTGCGTTAATTACACAGATTGGTTATACTAATGATGGTACATATACAGGCCAAATGAGGAATGTGTATAATGTATTTCCGAATCAGGATTATTCACAAGAGCATTTTGGCAAATCGTATATGTGTGAATTAACACAAACAGTTTCTGATAAAACTGTGAAAAATATTAACAATAATGCCAAAAAGTATGATATTCGCGTAGATAAATCAAGACTCCGAGCAATAAGAGATATATATAATTCTAATGATAATATTGAATCTTCAATTGAGAATATATCTCAGCGAAAATTATTCCAAGACATGGATTATGATACACTAATTAATGTGTTATATGATTCATATATGTTACTTGGTTATACTAATATTTCTAAAACAGAGATAGAAGAAAATATAGATAAATATATGAATTAATTATTAAAGCTTTTATATTCGTTTATTTGTAATTCTATATTATTTTTGGATGACTTTTCGATGGAAAAGTATAATTTATCTAATTTTAATTCTCCATCTCTAAAATTGTATTTTTGAATATCTTCAAATAGTAATTCATCAGTTTCCGTTAAAATTCTAAAATGAACATATGCATAAGATGAATTAATATAGGATAAATTAACGCTACCTTGCACAATATTTTTTTCAGGATAATAAAACATATTATGGTCTAATACATCTATATTATGATTATTATTTACTCTGTTTGTTACAACAGGTATTTTAACATTTGATTTATTATCATTCATGTATAATAATAAATTATCACAGACTATAAATGTATTGATATTTTCTATATGTAAAATATTTTAATAAACATTTAAATCTATACTATACTAAAATGGATATAGAATGCTTTCAGATAAACAAATACAAAAATTGATTGAAGATGAAGAATTAGTTGTATCAAATGTTGGTGTACTTGAAGATAGATTATCTCCTTCTGGTTTAGATTTAACTGTAGGTTCAGATTATAAACGGCCCGCAACGAATGATGTATATGATGCACATAATAATCCAGCACAAGAGATTGTGTTAGAGCCGGGCGTATTCTATCTATTACATACGGTAGAATCCCTTGTTTTACCAGATTATCTCCATGGGAATACAGAAGAATTGATGAGCATGGCTTTAGAAGGTATCAATGTAACTTGTGGTGTTGTTGACCCCGGATACTCTGGTGTTCTTGTATTAGGTGTAGAGAACCGGTCAGAACAACCAAAAACATTGTATCCCGGTGATAAAATTGTTCAAATTACATTCCAAGAATTAGATGAGCCTGCTGAATCACCATATAATGATGATAACGAAGCACAACATAATAATCAAACTGGTATATAAATAATACTAATCTGCAGAGGTATTATATTCTATTAAGCATATATATTTTATAATGAATGATTTAGATATATCTGTTATAATACCATCATATGATATTAATGAATTAAATTTGTTAAAAAAATCTATTGATAGTATATTATCTCAGAAATATAGTAATTACGATATTATTGTTATAACAGAAAGTAAAGATTTAACGGATGCTGTTGAATCGTCATATAATACATCACCTCGCGTTTCCGTTGTTCAGATAAACAATGAGTCAGGTGGTGTATCTGAAGCTCGAAATGCAGGCATAAAACAGGCTAGAGGAGATATTATTGCTTACATTGATAGTGATGCCGTAGCAGATGAAAATTGGTTACAAAACATTAATAAGATATACCAAGAAAATGAAAATATTGTTGCCGTAGGAGGAAATTCAATAGCTAATTGGGAAACAAATAAACCATGGTATTTACCAGAATCATTTTTATGGCTCGTAGGAGTGACGCATAAGGGACATCCAGACCATGGTGAAATTATAAGAAGTACATTTGGATGTAATATGACATTTAAGAAAAGTATATTTGATAAAATAGGCGGCTTTTCATCTGATTTAGGCAAAAGTCATGGGTTTAATTTACAGGGTGAAGAACCTGAATTAGGTCTACGCATACAAAATGAATTTAATACAGGAATGTATTATACAAAAAATGCTATTATTTATCACACCGTTGAAAAACATCAAACAAATCTTAATTGGCTTAGTAAGAGAGCATATTTACAAGGCGTTACGAAAGCCATAATGAGTAATAAAAAATCTGAACTACAAACAGAAGAAGATTATTTAAGAAAATTGTTTTTATTATATTTACCTGAACATATTAAATCAATTATACATAGGAAGAATATTTTTCAATCTATAGGCTCTATAATAGGAATTATTTGGTTTACACTTTTAGTTGGTTTAGGATTTGTAAGAGGAAAACTAAGTACGTTTTTTAAATAGAAAATTGACGGTATAATTCTTCAGCAGCACTAATATTTTCTTGTACGTGACAATGTAAATACTGTGCATTTTCTCCTAGTGCCATTGTATACTGACCATTCATATTAGCAATGGGGTTTGTAAAGAAGAATTCATCTAAACCATAAATAGTTTGAATCTGTGCAGGGTGTCCTTCCGTAACATACCCGACAATATCCGAACTATTTTTACCATTGAGTTTTTGACTTAGTTGTTTATTCAATACACTCAATCCTTTTAATTCAGTTGTATTTTCAACCGTGAATTCTAACGATTTAATTAATTCAGGATACCGCTTTTTTGGATTTTCTTCAACCATATGTCTAATTTGGTCTGTGGGTGCGAGATGTGGATTTCTTAGTTTTTCACCAGACATAAATCCATTTAACCATGCAAATGTTTGGACATATCGTTTCTCACCATCATATATACTTGGATTATCAATTCCAATAGATTTGAGTCTGTAATCAAACTCTGGTTCGGTAAGAAATTCTACGTCACCAAATCGAAGTAGACTCGCAATTGAATATGTTTTTACAGATTGTGTGCGTTCATCATAATACAATGCTGTTAGCGAAGATTGCCGGTAAGATTGCATAGCTTTACCGAGATTAGTGTGAGAAATTTTCCATAATTTATCAACATCATCTTTTCGAATATCGTATTCTGATGTTTCGAAAAAGTGTTTGGCGATAAGTTCTTTCATTCGTCGCATATATACATCAGAATCGCCTTGAATACTTTCTGCTCTTTTTCTCGCACCATAATAAAGCTCAATAGGTGTAAATTCTGTACCATATAAGCTTGTGTCTGCTGTTGTATCTAACTGCCGGTTAATCATATTATGCAATAATTCTCGGCTTACTGTCGATTTATCCAGTTCTCTAAATGCTTTGAATGTTTCTAATACGTCTGGTTTTGTGAAACAGACAGCCGCTTTTTCTAATTTGCCGGGTTCCGCTCGTAGTCTTCCGAGCCTTTGCATGAAACTAGATGCATTAAATCCAGTATAAACTAATTGTTCAATATTACCAATATCTACGCCTACTTCTAATGTACTATTTGCTACCAATACATCTGCATTTTGTAACTTTTCATGTGTATCATCAGGTGTTAATCCTGTAATCTTCTCAACACGTTTATTTGGCAAGTGATTTTGTAGAGCCAATTGAACATCATTCACCTCTGCTACGCCGTCAAGAATGACGATAGAACGACCAGATTTAACAAAATTAAGAATACGTGGCAAATATTCTTCGGATAGAACTTTATCTTTCGTTGAAAAGGGTCTACCACTAATAAACGTTGTGTTTACTTTGGGCATAACAGGGTTATATGGTTCGGATGGCTCCATAGTTAATTCTGAAACAGGTTTACAATCGTCTTTTGAATTAATATGATGGTATATATCATCTTCAGGGAACCCAAATTTATTTTCTAGCTGTTCACTCAATTGTTCATCAGGCGTTGCACTAAGGAATACAAAACGTTTGAGATTACATCGTTCATCATCTCGGTGGTATAGTTCATCCATCTTTACAATAAGTGTGTTTTTACCTTTTGGTCTTGCATGATGGAATTCATCGACAACAACCATATCAGCTACTTCTAAATGCTGTCGAACATCATTACCATAACTCCCCGTTAGAATTTCTGTGAAAATATCTGGGTTTGTTAAAATGAATGATGGTCCATCATTTCTATGTGCGTGAATTAGAGATTTTTTAATTTGTGTACCATTATTCAAGGCTTTTGAAGACATAACACCTTCTTTTCGTTTTTCTTCTCGGTAAGATTGCATTGTATCGGACGTGAGTTGTTGAATAAATACATTTTTATCACTATAATAATTTTCTGCAAGTTCTGTAATACTTTGATTCTGGTCTGTCGTTAGAGCGTTTGTAGGGAAAATAACAATTGTAAACAAATCATTATTCAGTACGGGAACGCTGTAACTTTGAGTTTTCCCACCACCAGTAATTGTTGAATTTGTAGCAATAAACCTATCTTCATTTTCAATTATATCGTTCATTTCAACTTGATGTTCATATGGAGGGTGTTGTGGATGACCCTCAACAGAAGGTAACCAATTGTCTTTTTCATCTAAGACTTGTTTGAGTGCTACACCATCAATTTCAACTTTAAGTTCATTTTGATTTGTCATTGTTTTATTTTCTTTTAGTTTGTTGTATTCATCACTGACCGCACTACAATTCCACTGATGAATTGTTTTTTAATTGATTGGAAATCCATACCCGTTTCATTTTCGATTTCCACATACACGTCTAAGATTTCCTCAGCAAATACTTTCGCAGAACCATCATCTGCCATATCTTCAGCAGTTAGATTTAGTTCTGAAATATTTGCCAAGTGTTTCATCATGGTATTAGTTTGTTCATCTGTTGTATTAATACTTTCCATTTCAATTAATTTGTTATATACATGTGTCATTACAGCGTTAGCTAACATCGTATTATTTTCTGGTAGTAGATTATTCAGTTTTCGACCTACTCTTGTATTATATTGTAGTAGGTTTTTAGCATCATCATTATTTTGTGCAGCTAATGAATCAATATTCACAGCATCTTTTGAAGCAGACATAGATTTTTCTGGCGTGTCAAATAAGTGATGAACATTATTATAAATCATCGACCCCGGTGCAAATTCAATATCATCTGTATTTTGGATTTGATTATAATTTTCAATCGTAATACCAGATGTACCTGTTTTGTCATTCATTTTGATAAGACGTTCCATTATTTCTAATTGTTGTGGCAATGTTGTAACATCTGTATGGGAATCCATAATATTATCAAACATCGACAATTCTGGACCATAAATGACTAAATCTTTCTTGTTCGTAGGATTTGTATATAACTGTGGCTTTCGCGTGATGAATACTCTAACACCGCTCATAATAGACGCAATCGTTGCACAAATTGCTCCTTTAACAATTGTTGATTCTTTATCATCTGGTAGAGTAAATTTGCCACAAGAAGCATCTCTTGTAGAGCCAATATTGTATACTTTATTTCTATTGAGAATTGCATTTACACCGGATGGTTGAGACAGTGAGTCTGAAATTATACTTTCATAATTGTCAGCAATATTATTTAGTCCAATAGAACTATTATCGCCGGTAAACATTTCATTCTTAACATATTGTAAGACTCTGTTGAATCTCACAGATGAAGCGACCGAAATAGATTCAACAGGATGTGACGTAATATATAATTCATTTTTATTACTTACTTCGTTGTATTTAATGAATTGTTGCGCTCTAACATTAAGTGAAATTTGTGAAAGGACAGACAACGGTTTTTTCTTAATAATATCTGTCAAATCAATATTTTCAAACTTATTGTTCTGTTCAGTTACAAATGGCACTTCTAACACATCAATATTTCTATGCGAAAGTAAATCAGGTGAACTTGCGTTCTGTTCCGTTTTATCTGATGAGATGGCACAGTTATTAATATCACCTGTTTTACTCATATAATCTAATAGTCTTGTTGAATCATAATATTTCAAACTCATACCATCAATTTTAATATTTGATGCGAACAAGAGATATAGTTCTCTTTTGATTTTTGAGGTATCTTCTTCACCGTATTTATTCCAATTTTCAAAATCAGACAGTCGCGTAGAAATCAATTTAATCAATTCGTTTTGTCGCTCCGTAATTGACAAACTACGTGTATATCTTTTATGTAAATCATGCGCAATGAGATATTTATATGACCAACTTGTAATTGAAGTATTTACGGTATTATTTTTCAATGAATCTGCGATTATTTCTTGAACATCTTCGCTTACACCAAAGATATGAATAATAGCTGATTCCATTGTTCTCTCATGCGCGTGTTCACTATTTTCATCAACAAGTTCAGGAATAATTTCTCGATAAACCGTATGAACTAACGCAGCCATACCATCAATAAATGAATTTTTTGGAATATCAACATCCAGTTTTGTATTTAATTCTTCAATTTGTTCGATAGCTTCATCAGACATATCCCATGGTCTATTTTGCTGGTCTACGGAAGCTTGAACAATTCGTTGAATAATTTCTGTATTATTCAAACAGAGTTTAGACAAATTCGTAATATCATACACTTTAGGCATATACCAATTACCTCTTTGTGCATCTCCCGAACTAATATCTCCACCTTTAAATGCTTGATTTCTAAAGATTGAATATGAATCCCGCAAATTTGAAATAAAATTATCAATAATTGAATCTAGAAAGTTATCCATCGAACCATATTCTACATCTGTTGGTCGGGCATAAAATACACTATCTTCTCTCAAATCAATTGGTTTTAGACCTTTATTTTTTAATTCTTCAATAATAGATTTATTCAACAATTTTCGAATAATAGAATCTTCAATATCTACAGAATGCGTGGCTGGAATAAATTCAATTCCCGGTTTTCCAAATGCGGAATCAACAACTTTTTCTGCTTCATTTAAATAATTATCTGCAGAATTAATACTCATAATAGCATCTACTAATCTCAGATGTGGTCGAAGTTTTGTAAATGTATTCGTTGAACTATCAATATTTGAATTATCTCCATTGTGTAATCCGACAACACAAGAATGAAAATCTTTCAAGGTCAATTGATTATTTGAAAAAGTATCCAAATTTAAGTTTTCAATCCATGATTGAACCGTATCTTCATTAATATTAAATTCTTCATTTCTATCATAATCTTCTTCAGGATTATTAATTAGTTTGTGTACGTCATGAATAGTCCATAATGCGATAAGCTTTCGAAATTCTGATTTATCAAGCGTATCTGATTGTTCTACAATATCTGCCATAACTTCGATTCCCGGTAAAATGTGTGCAGTCATTGTTTGGTCAGAATCATTGTAAAATGGTTTAGAACGAGATTTTGCAATCTCTTTCATCAAACCCATTTTTAACATTTGGGGCACAACTTCTGTTTCAAAATCAATAAGTACTTTTGCAATATCTTCTGAACGATTAATTTCTTCAGGGATAATGTTTGAATATGTATCATCGCCCGTTGATGGAATATAATCCTCTGAATATTCTTTTGATGTGTTTTTAATGCCCATGATTGTTCTTACCTTATTGTATACAACACACTAACATAAACATTACGAAATTAATGAAGGTTTGTATGATACAAAAGACCCATATTATTATTACAAAGGTATGATAACTATTACAAAATAATGTCTTTGTTATGTAAAATGATAGACCACAAATATAGTAAAGCCGAAACGAGAAAAGAAATTGAAGAACGAAACGGTCAAAAAATATCTGTAAAAATAAAAACACAAAAATGTTCTAGATGTGGATATGAAAAAGAAGATAGGATTAGAACTATTATCGAAAATGGAGATTCTGATAAAGAAAAATCTGAACCTGTAGATGAAAACGTTACGTCAGATAAAGATGCACCTAAAGAAAGTACATTTAAAAAATCGGAAAAATCTGATAATTTTTCACCAAAAGATATATCAAATACAGGGGGTGATGAAGGCGTTATTATATTAAAAAATAAACAAGAAAAGACAAATACTATTGAATCTAACACACGCGTTGAACCTCGTAATGTAGAATGTGAATCTTGTGATTATACAGAGGTTGATGAAGAACATCATAGAAGAACGGGTGATTATTGCCCGGAGTGTAATGGATGGTTGAGAATTATGAATAACTAAATACAATATCGAAATATTTAATAATCTACTATTTTATATATCTCATATGGTTTCAGATATTGAAGTATATACTTTTAGAAGAGATATGCCGGACGAATTTAATGATACAACAATAATTCTCATAGATACACATAATTTCACGACAACAGCTATTGAAGCATTAACTAATGGTGCAAAAGAAGTTGTTCCGTTGACGAGTATCAAAGGAGGTGTTCCTAAACGTGTATCTTTTTTAGCTGGTGATGATGATGCGAAAATTGATAATCATCCTAAATATATGACAAAAGAAAATGTAAAAAATGAATATGTAGGTATTGATTCAAGAAATGGGAGTTCTGCAGTTCATGAAATTCGAAATCGTACGAAACAAAACGTTGACGTATACTTGGCTTCATTGACAAATTCACCATCGATGGCCTCTAAAGCGCGTGAAAAAGAATCCATAACATTTGTGTTAGCTGGTTCTGATGGTAATATACCTCCTGAAGATATTATCACAATGCAATGTATATATCAATGTTTGTATTCAGATTCAAATGAATTAAATTCTGTTTGTAAAATATACGAAAAATTATATGACATGTTTGTTCTGAATATATATGATGCGCTATATAAAGATAAAACTGAAGTCGGTATATTTGGGTACCCGGAAAATCATGCTATAAAATATGCATCAAATATTGGTAGCAAATCGATAATACCCAAAATGAATAATAATGGAGGTTTTGAATAATTATGAACACGAAAAAATTAAGAATTCAATTACCTGAAGATTATGATTTTGGTGATATTATTATGTGGAATGAACAATCAAATAATATAATACTTAAAAATACAACTAAACAAATTACCTATAGTATTAAAGGATATAATAAAAAAGAGTTTATAGGATTAAAAAAATACATTGAATCAAATAACTCCTTCCATTCATTTTAAAATATTGTCTTTGTTTAATTCTGCTGAGAATGTTACGCAATTAGGTTCACATAATGAAATTGATGGCGTTAATAATTTATTTAAATATTATTGTGCTGAATGTGAAAAACAAACTAAGTTCCAATTAAAATCAAAGTATCGTGGGTTACATGCTGAATGTATTTGTTGTGGTGAGTATGCATCAACGATTATTGATTATTGTAGTACGTGTGATGAAAAGAGTATATTCGTTAAAACATTAAACGAAGATATAAATACATGTTATAATTGTGATAAAAATATATAATAAATATAATTAATTTAAATTATCTAATAACTTATATGGATTATCATAAAACGGTTCAGAAATAGGATAAGATATATTTATGCTTCCTTTGAGTAAATTATTTTTTATTTCTTCATCATATTTATGATAATTTGTGGTAGGTAATTTATTATTTGATATGAATGCGAATTCCCAATTTCCTGTGAATGGATATAAATTTACAGCTAAAATATCAAAACATCCTTTCTTTAAACATGTAGTTTTTATTTTATTATCATTTACTTTTATAACTCTACTATCTGAAGCATCACATTGAAATTTACCTTTTAAAAAATTATCTGAATTGTTTTTCGTTCGTTTAATCGAATTTGTTTGTACTGATTTTACTTCAATAGAATATTTCTTATCTTTATATTTAATAATCCAATCTGCTTTAATATCTCTATTATGGTCATCCGGTTTATAGATAGATTGTATTCTAGAATCTTCAAACCATTTATTTTTTAATTTAATTTCTGCCATGTACCCCATAATCATACCTCTCAAACTTGGATTAGAATCTAATAATTCATTTAAATCAACTTGTGTAATGTCTAATTTATCAATCCAATTTTCCACTATATATAATACAGAAATAATCTTACTTAAATACCCTACCCTAATTTATTGTAATACGAATTATTGTATATCTCATATCAGGCTACCTCAATTGTATTATCTAATAATATATAATTAAATTTTAAGTAAGTTGATATTATATTTAAAAAACTTCATGACATCCCCGGCATCTGGGTTCATACATTTCATCACCACCTACATCAATAGTAGGTGAATCATATGCTGCTGGTTCACCATTAATTAAACGTTGCGTTTTTGTAGCTGGTTTACCACAACATTCACAAATAGCACTTCTTTTTTCTACATTATCTGCTAATGCTAATAGAGAAGGTAATGGTTCAAAAGGTTCACCTCTAAATGTTTGGTCCAAACCAGAAATAATAATCCGCTTTTCTTTATCTGCAAGTGTTTTAACTACATCAACTAATTCATTTGTAAAGAAATTTGCTTCATCAATAATAACAACATCTGTTTCATCTAATACATTTTGTTTTATATAATTCATACCTTCGGAATTATTAGGTATGGCTGTAGCATCTATTTCTACACCATTATGAGAACAAATTGTTTCTTCCGTATATCTATCATCAATTTCAGGTTTGAATCCTTGAATATTGTAACCAGCAATTTTAGCTCTCGTTGCTCGATGAATTAGTTCTTCGGTTTTACTTGCAAACATACACCCCGTTATCACCTCAATACGTCCATTTTGGTCTGTTGAATTTATATCCATGTTTAACTATATATTATAATATGTTGTATTTATGTATTAAAAATCTTCCTAATGTTATATTGTCTCTTTTGATATATCCAATATAAATCCCCATGTAAATTCTTCAACAACTTCATTACCTTCTACATCAGGTAAAATTAATTCATAATTAGTCTCAAATCTAAATTCTCCTGTTGGAATACATCCTGAGGTATTAGGATTACCTATAACATTTAAATCAACGGACTCTGTTTCATCTTCCCTCAGAATAGTTTCATATTCTGTTCCGGGGCGAGGTATATCTTCTTGTAAACGCCAACAATCATCATTAACCATTTGTTCTTTTGTCCATTCATTAGTTTCTAATAAAGATATATTTTCATCTATATCATCTTCCCCTCCAAACACACTCCTTGTTTTCCCCGTTAATATTATTTCCGTACTATCTTTATTTGTTACAGATATAACGATACTTGGAGGGCTTTCTTCATCTGCTATTTCTTTTTCAACTTCTACACTGAAATCTAAATCATATCGCGTTAAATTAGGGTTTTGAGCAATATCTTCTAGACTTATAGTTATTTGTTTCTCTGAATTAAAATCTTGTTCTTGCGTTAGATTTAAACGGTCTAAACATCCCGCCAAACTTAGTAGACCAATCGTAGATAATCCTTTTAATGTTTTTCTTCTATTATTCTTCATTATATATAATATATAATTCATACAGTATGAGTTCTTCGATAGTCAAACAAGATTTATACTAATTTAAATCACAAATTTTATATCTATGTAGTTTATATTGTTGTATACATGGGAATTATAGAACGAACTTCACGAATAATCCGAGCAACAATTAACAATCTACTTAGCAAAGCAGAAGACCCAAATCAACAACTTGACCTTGCATATGAAGAACTAAAGGATGACCTTGATAAGATTAATAATAGTCTTGTTGATTTGAAGACTGAACGAAAACGTCTTGAAAACAAAGCTCAAGAATTACAAGATGATGTGGAAGAACATAATACGCAAGCGCGTGAAGCTATGAGACAAGATAAAGAAAGTCTTGCACGTGAAGCTCTTGAACGAAAAAAGAGTAAGATTGAACAAGCAGACACATTACGAAATCAAGCTCACAATATTGAAGAAAAAGA
>SL_4KL_010_BRINEDRAFT_10000541_pt1 | contig 19548 bp, 20 predicted proteins | sample SodLak_010_BRINE_2_FD_10664 | JGI IMG/M metagenome (IMG submission 10664)
TCACCACCTGCACTGTTCTCGTTGATGGTTGATGGCCACGATGTGATAGAGCAGGTTGATACATTCCGTATCCGTCTTGGCGTTGACACTGGCTATCTTGATGAAGCAGAGTTCGTTGCATCGCTCGCGGATCATTTGGATGCAACAGCGGTTGATTCGGACGATCGATACGCAGTCATCAGGCGATGACATCCTCCTCGCCGTAAACGGCGGGACTCTCTCCTTGAGTCAGGTAGTCTTGTATTCTCGATCGGTAGGAATCAACAACCAATTTCAACACCCACACCAACAAATCAACTACTGTGTACGATCGAATCCTGATTCCAACGGACGGAAGTGAAGCTGCAGTCGAAGCGACCGCACACGCGCTCGACCTTGCGAAACGGCATGATGCGTCGCTCGATATTCTCAATATTGTCGATCACGAGCGTCTCGGGCGGATGGCACCACAGCTCGGAGCCGATCAAATCCGCGACGCACTCACCGCAGAGGGTGAACGATCAACAGCGCTCGTGGCTGATAAAGCCGACAGAGCAGGTATCGATACCAAAACGATCGTCAGAGATGGGATTCCTGCCGATACGATCGTCGAATACGCAGAGAATGAGGGTATTGACGTCATCGTCATGGGAACGACTGGACGATCGGGACTCGATCGGCTTCTGCTTGGCAGCGTTGCTGAGACGGTTATTCAACAGACACAAATTCCAGTCTTCCTCGTTAAACAGCCACAGTCGGATGCTAACTCCGAGTGATCGTTTTTTAGCGATAAACCGCTGGATTATTTTTTGAAAACAAATCAGTAGCCCCCTCATTTCATCTGTTTACACCGGGTTGGAGCGCTGTCGCTCCTGTGATACGCTTGAACAGCCCCAGCATCAGTGCATGAAACTCAACAAGCAGTACCACGCTTATGACAATGATTGCGACCTGTGTTGCCGTCGAAAGAAGCCCGAGCGAGACAATGAGTGTCGTTGCACATGCAGGTGCATGCACGGTTTTCGTTGCGATCATCGCCCAACTTGTGAGCACGATCGATAGCACCGATCCGACCATCAGTCGAAAGCCCTCTCCTGAAAACGCTGGTGGCGTCTGCGTGATTGACACGCCGGAGGCCAAAAGCGTATACGCAAGTAGCCCAGCAACACCACCGATGAAATGGCTTCCCACAATTCGGTAGGTATCGGTCCGATCGCTTTCGCGATCGAATGCCAAAATGAACGCCGACGGACCAAGACTTGGGAAAATGAATGGCTGCCCGCTCACCCATGCGATCAGCCCAAGCACAATAAAGAGCAGCCCTGCATACAGGCTGGTTCCAAGACGGCATCTCATCGTCTGTTCTCGAACTGCACTGCTGAAAATACCCCCCGAAACGAGCTGTGTCTCTCGATTTAGATATAATCGTGTGCGGCGAGTCGATCGACCGCCTCACGGAGTCGCTCTTCGCTTGCCGCATACGAGATTCGAGCATACCCTGGTGCGTTGAACGCACTTCCAGGAACGGTTGCAACGTGCGCATCCTGAATTGCACCCTCACACCATGCCTGGTCGTCGTCAGCAACAGGAAGCATCATGTAGAATGCACCATCGCCCACTGGGACATCAACATCGTGTTCTGCAAAGAGCTCAACAAGCATATCTCGGCGCTCCGAAAATGCCTGCCGCATCTCTTCAACGGCATCATCAGTTCGCTCCGAAAGCGCCTCAACACCGGCATGCTGTACGAAGTTCACTGCACAGGAAACCGAGTGCGAATGCAGTTTTCCGGCCTCTGCGATAAATTCTTCAGGCGCGTGGAAATAGCCAAGCCGCCAGCCAGTCATCGAGAACGCTTTTGAGAAGCCGTTGATTGTCAGTGTCCGATCGGCCATCCCATCAAGCGATGCAAGCGAGGTTTGTTCGACACCGTAGGTAATTCGCTCGTAGATCTCATCGGAAATCACTGCGAAGTCATGCTCAACCGCAAGGTCGCGGACACCCTCAAGCGCTGCATCAGAAAACACAGCACCGGTTGGGTTTGATGGTGAGTTCACGATGAGCAGTTTCGTCTCATCCGAAACAGTCTCTGCCAAGTCATCAAGTCCGGGCTCAAGTTGGAAGTCATACGGTGAGAGATCAACCCGCGACAACGATCCGCCGGCGAGTTTGACCATTGCCTCATACGACACCCATGCTGGATCGAGCAAGACAACCTCATCTCCATCGCCGATGAGCGTGTTGATCATCTCATACAGCGACTGTTTGCCACCGGGAGTAACGATGATCTCACCTGCGTCTGCGTCGATGCCGTTTCCACGGAGTTTCGTTGCGATCGCCTCACGAAGCGCAGGAATTCCGTTCGATGTGGTGTAGCCTGTGTGCCCTGCATCCATCGCATCTTTTCCAGCCTCAATGATGTTCTCCGGCGTCGGGAAATCAGGCTCTCCAACCGAGAGATTGACAACATCTTCGCCCTGTGCCTCTAACTCGCTTGCAAGGTTACTAATTGCAAGCGTTGCGCTCGGCTCTACCCGTCCAATTCTGTCTGCAAACTCGAAGTTCATGCTAGTACCTCAACCATATCGATCGCTGCGTTTACCGCTTCCGCTCCTTTCTCGATTCGTTCTCGTGCCTCCGCCCCACTCATTCCAGGTCCACTCACGCCAAAGGTGACCGGTTTGTCTCGATCGAGACTAAGTTCGGTCAATGCTTGTGCGGTTGCATCAGCGATGACGCGATCGTGATCGGTATCTCCTTCGACGATCGCTCCAATCACTGCAACGGCTTCAACGTCGCTCCGACGTGCGAGACGGTCGGCCGCAAGCGGAGAATCATACACGCCTGGAATCGGTATTGTCTCAACAATTTCTGCGTTACGCTCGGCGGCGGCGCGTTCGGCTGCTACCTGCATCTCTTCAGTGACTGACGCATTGAATTGCGCCACCACAAGCCCAAGTGTAACCATATCAAATCTATCCGGCGGTTACAGCAAAGAACTACCGTTACGATCTGAGAGTGGTTAATTCAAGCAGCGAACAGAAGAGTTGTATTCTCGCAGTGTTCATAAAACGTATATGCGTGGGCTTGCCGACCCCGATCGATCCGAGCGAACACTCCTTGTTGTGCTCGGTATTACGCTCCTTTCGCTTGCTGTTCGGCTCTTCGATCTTGGTGGGCGTGTGTTCCATTGGGATGAGGGTCGCGTTGGCTACTGGACGCTCCGGTATATAGAGACCGGGTTTTTCGAGTATAGCCCGATCATCCATGGGCCATTCCTCCCGATTACAAACGGCTATATCCTCTCGATCCTGCCTGCCACAGATGCGAATGCACGGCTGATTGTGGCGATCGTTGGTGGGTTATTACCGCTTTCAGCGTGGCTCTTTCGCGAGCGACTCCGCGATACAGAAGTAATTGCGCTCTCTGTACTTCTTGCATCTACGCCTATTTTGCTGTACTACAGTCGATTCATGCGGAACGATATTCTCGTGGGTGGATTCGCATTTCTTGCCTTTGCGTTTGCAGTTCGAGCGATCGATACGCACGATATCCGAAAGCTCTACCCTGCGGCATTCTTCCTTGCACTTTCGTTTACCACAAAAGGAAACGCAATTCTGTATGTTGCATGTTTCGGTGGTGCACTCTTTCTGGCGCTTGATCACAAACTTGTTCGAGAATCTCGACAGAACGGCTCGCTCAAAACAACGCTCCGAAACTGGATTACAGCAGCACGATCGGAGCTTGCGAAACGCTCAGGACGCATTCATACTGCTCTCTGGATCCCACTCCACACTCTAGGACTTGCGGGAACATTCCTTGCAGTGATTGTGTTCTACTACACTCCACGTCCGGAGTTTCACACCGCCCTTCGAGAGCCATCACAGTGGGGTTGGATGCTTCATGTATCGACGATCGGTGCCGCGGAGAAACTCTACGATCTATGGTTCGACAGTGGGCTACAAGGGCACGACTATCTTCCATACCTGTTTGATCTGACAGAGACACTCGTCTACGGTGCTGGGATCTTGATCGTGTTTGCTGTTCTTGGATTTATCGCAGATGGATATGCGCGAGCCGATCTTGATACGGAGACTGGCTCACGGGCGATCGTTGCGTTCACCTTCTATTGGGCAGTGGCAAGCGTCATTGGCTACCCGGCAGCAACCGATATCCGCGCTGGCTGGACAGCGACACACGTTGTACTCCCGCTTTCGATACCAGCCGCTGTTGGGCTTGCCTACACGTATCGGGTTGTAAGAAACACATGGCAAACACGAACTGAATCGGCTACGTCTGCACCGTCATCAGCACAGCCACACACGACAGATGGTGGGACAGACACAAGTGAGACTGTCAGTGGTGAGGCAACAACTGAAACTGAGACCGAACACAACGCCACCCCACCCAAAGCAAGGCGCATTCTTGGATTGCAGCGATCACACGCACTCACACTCACGTTGGTCTCTCTACTCCTGCTTGGGGCTGTCGTTGGGCTTGCTGCGCCAAACGCAGCCTACTGGAACTCAACGAATCCAGACCATACGGAGATGGTCCAGTGGGCACAACCACACAACGACGTGAAACCAACGCTCGAAGATGTCGATCGCGTCATTCGCCATACGGACACGGGTGACAGCGCTGACGTGCTCTTTGTTGGAACAGCCAATCCAAACAATGCTGACGATGTGACACTGTATCTCGAAAATGAGTCCACTGCGGAGACAAAACCAGTAGGTGGACCGGCATGGCACAGTCGGCTCCCATTCCCTTGGTACATAGAGCGCGCAGGTGGCCACACTGAGAGCGTTCCACCGGAGGCAACTGCTGATGAATTTGTTGACGATGCACCGCCAGTCATAATCGCACGTGATTGGGACCGATCGTGTGACGATGAGGGCGATCGCTGTCTTGATGCGGCATTCAGCGATGACTACGTCGCATACGAACACGAGGCCCGACTGTGGGCCTACGAGCTTGTGTTCTATATTGATGAAGAGGCACTTGCCGATGCCCGTGCTGCAGATGGACTCTCCGATCGGCGCGAATAACGCATAAACGTGTGTATGTGGTCGACCTTTGTGGGAACGTTTATGCACTAACATCTACAATCGATCGACCGTGACCCTCACTGTCCCAGGACCAACTGTTGGCGTTATTGGCGGGGGCCAACTCGGTCGGATGCTGGCTGAGGCTGGTTCGCCGCTTGGTATCGAACTGATCGTGCTCGATCCAACACCGGAGTGTCCAGCATCGCTTGTTGCTCGTGACCAGATTGTTGGCTCATTCGATGATCCAGATGCCGTCGAACGGCTTGCAGAGCGTGTTGACATCCTTACCTTCGAGATTGAACTGGCCGATCCGGATGTTCTCGAACGGGTAAGCGACACATACGACGTTCCAGTTCATCCCGATCCCGAGACGCTGCGGATGATACAGGATAAACTCATCCAGAAGGAGACGCTTGCACACGAAGGAATTCCTGTGCCGGAGTTTGTCGGTGTCGCAGGGAAAAAAGATCTTACACGCGCGATCGAAGAACTCGATGGCGTCATGGTAAAAGCCCGTCAGGGTGGCTATGATGGACGTGGAAATGCGCCCGCGATCGAACCGGAACACGCCGAACATGCGATCGAATCCGTTGGCGGTGATCTCATGGCAGAGGCATTCGTCCCCTTTGAGCGCGAACTCTCCGTGATCGGCGTCAAAGGCGCAGACGAAGTTGCGACCTATCCTGTTACGGAGACGATTCACGAAGAAGAGATACTCAGAGAGAGTGTTGTACCTGCGCGCGCGGATCAGGCACAACTCGATCGAGCGATCGACGTCGCCGAAGATGTTCTTGAGCTGCTTGATGGTCGTGGTGTCTACGGCATTGAGCTGTTTGAGACACAAGGCGGTGAGATCCTCGTGAATGAAATCGCACCGCGTCCGCATAACTCGGGCCACTGGACGATCGAAGGTGCAGAAACCTCTCAGTTTGAGAATCACCTTCGCGCAGTGCTTGGGTGGCCGCTTGGCGCAACCGAACTTCGTGCCCCAACCGTGAGCTCGAATATCCTCGGTGATGTCAAAGAGCCTGAGCCAGCAACGCTTTCTGGGATTGAGTCGGTACTCAAAACGCCACATACGCAACTTCACTGGTACGGCAAACATAACGTTAGACCGCTCCGAAAAATGGGGCATGTGACTGTAACTGACCCGACAGCAGATCCGGATAACTTGGCTGCGAGATCCAATCTACTTGACCACACCCGAGAGACGGTTTCAACACTCACCTTCACACAATCCACAGAGGAACAATGACACAGCCTGCAGAAATCACCGACCTTATTGCTCAGTTAGAAACGGAAGCCGACCAACAGCGTGACCCGGAGACAACACCTGATGTCGGAATCATCATGGGATCGGACTCCGACCTACCAACCATGGAGGGTGCATATGATGCCCTCCTTGCGTTGGGATTTGAGGAACAAACAGACTTTGAGAATCCTCCGGAGAGCAGATTTACGTTCGAAAGCTACGTCATCTCCGCACACCGGACGCCTGGGCTGATGTATGCATACTGTGAAACGGCAGCCGATCGTGGACTTGATGTTATTATTGCAGGTGCGGGCGGAAAGTCCGCTGACCTCCCGAATATGACCGCATCGATCGCCTACCCAATTCCGGTGATTGGTGTTCCAGTTCAGGAGAAGTCGGTTAGTTCGGTTATCGGGATGCCAACAGGTGCGCCGATCGTCGCGGTCGACGCTGGGAAATCATTTAATGCAGGTCTCTCTGCGGCCCAAATTCTCTCTCGGGAGCATACGGTGCTCCGCGATCGACTCAACGACTACCATACTGACTTACAAGCCGGTGTTGGAACGGTCTCAAAACAGCTCCACGACCTTGGCCGAGACGGGTTCAAAAATCAACAGTAAGCGCTGCGCTATTCCCAGTTGTGCAGCGCGTCCTCGAATATCGCGTGAACGTCAGCTTTTGTAACCGGTCGTGGATTACACCTGAGCAGTCGCTGTTGACTCTCTACTGTTCGTTCGGCAAGCCAGTCGATATCATCTTCTTCAATTCCTGCAAGTTCTGTGAGGCCGCTTGGGATCACTGATAGGTCGCGTTGGAGCCGAATATACTCCTTTTTTGCCTCATCTGCGGCCGATCGGGTGCTCATCCCGCTCGTGTCTGCACCTAACATCTCTGCAACCCTCACAAACCGTTCTGGATCGCTTGCAACGTTGTATCCCAGTGTTGTCGCGGGTGTCAACGCAGCGATCGTCTCGCCATGATAGGTGTGATACCGATTCCCGACTGGATACGCCATCGCGTGACAGAGGCTTGCTCCCGCCGTCAGCCCTGCAATGGCACCGAATAGCGCTCCCCGTAGCATTGCCGACCGTGCTTCCAAATCGTCGCCGTTGTTGACGACGCGGCGGATGTTGCTGGATAAGAGGTCGATCGCTTTCTCGCTGAACATCTCCGTCAGGCCAGTTCGTCCAGCATACACTGGTCGATCGCGTGGATCGGACGGACGCAAGAGCGTGTCGTATGGGTGGGTTGTGTAGCCTTCGATCGCATGTCCAAGCGCATCCATTGCGGACTTTGCAGACATCTCCGGATCAAGCGTTGTCGTCAGCGTTGGATCAAGCACTGCGGCATCCGCACGGATATGATTGCTCGAAATCCCCTCTTTGATCTCTTTTTCAGGAACCGACAGGATCGCAACCGGTGAGATCTCAGATCCGGTCCCAGCGGTTGTTGGCATGAGCACAAGCGGCGGGCCGGATTCTGTAAGCGGCTCTCCATCGCCGGTCGGTGCTGCAATGTAGTTGATTACCTCGCCACCGTTTGCGATAATCGTTCTCGTCGCCTTTGCAATATCCAAACAGCTCCCCCCACCAAGTCCGATGTAGAAGTCATAGCCCGCATCACCCATCTCCTCGCGAACGAACGAGACACACTCATCGACGATCGAAATCGATGGCTCACGCTCGGATTCGTCCCACACATCAGCCTCGTACCCATCTGCTTCTAGTTGGTCGGATACTCGATCGACGTGCCCGAGCGAGACGAGCGTGTCATCTGTGACAATAAGCCCACGACTATCTGTCGGCACGCCGAGATCGGCGAGCTGAAAACCAACTTCATTCGTTGCGTCCGCTCCGAACCGTATCTGTGGCATCTGGATATGCCACACGGACTCTGTGGAGAGCTCATGTGGCGATGCAGAGACCGATCGTTCGTAGCTCACTGTCCCCACCCATCCTGAATTGTTGCAAACTGATCCGGGTCGTGTCCATAGATAACCTCTGCATCGTGTTTTCGCTGGAGATTTTTAATCAGTTGTAGACTCTCAAACCAGTACTGTTTGCCCCACAATAGATGTGCACCAAGCGCAATCTCATCTTCATAATTCTCTTTCTGGTACAACTCATCGCCAGTGAAAATCACCGTCCCATCGTCATCTAGATGAATCATCGTCCCTGTTAATCCGGGTGTGTGTCCGGGGAGTCTGATGAACTCGATATCCTCGAAGTGCGTTTCACGATCGCGATGCAGTATTTCCCAATTTAGATCGTGATCGAAGTCATCGAGAATGTATGCGCCGCTTCCTTCTGTGGTCTTTGCGCTGTAGTAGGCATATTTGAACTCCTTTTCATGGACGAATATCGGTACGTCAGTCCCATCGAAGAATTCCAAGCCACCTGCATGATCCAGGTGTAAGTGCGTCTGAAAGACGTAGTCAATATCCTCAATTCCAAACCCAGCCGCTTCCAGATCGTCATCTAACCGATGTTCGTGTGCGTCATACGGATAGAACGCCTGCGAGAGCGCATCCGGCCAATGGCCATTAAGCGCGTCATGATGAGAGCCGGTGTCCCACAAGAGGGTTCCTTCCGGATGTTCGATTACAAGACTCCACACTGGAATCTCACTATAGTCTGTATCCGGGTTTGGTTCATCCTTTGTTCCAAGCACATGACCCTCCATCATATAGCTGAGGTCACATTCGAGCGATCCGCGATCGAGTACGTGAACAGTTGCATCTACCATAAGTTATGTTAGCACCGTTTGTATATTATGTAAAATAATTATAAATTTAATCCTCAGTGGACAGTTTATCAGCGACGCTGTCATCTCTGTTGTTTTTTGCGCTCACACTAAGACACGGATTGGACTATTTTCACGTGTTCGTCGCTAACCCGACCGATTTTACGTGGCGCCAGAAAATCAACGCTTATACGGGTGGGTTTCCAACCGTCGTACGTTACGGAGAACCCGGTATGTCATGGATCGCAATCGGCGCACTGGCGGTCGTTGGCGTAGGCATCCCATTGGGGATGATGGCTGCGTCAGCGTTACTTCGACCAAGTGTGCCGGAACAAGGAAAAAGCGCTACCTACGAGAGCGGTGAGATTCCGACGGGAACAGCGCGCAGCTTCAAGTTTAACATTCAGTACTACATGGTTGCGCTGCTGTTCGTTGTGTTCGATATCGAAACCGTCCTCGTGTTTCCGTGGGCAGTCATCTACAGCGACGCTGTAGAGGTTGTCGGCATAACACGAGCGCTAGGACCGATGTTACTTTTCATCGGAATCCTACTCATCGGTCTTGTATGGGCGTGGCGGAACGGTGCGGTCAGTTGGACCAAAAGTCCCCGTGCTACCCGTCGTAAGACAGAAAGAGGAGACGCATGAGCAGTGATCAACCGTTCATAACTGACGATTCGCAAGTATTGACTGAGACGCGTGATGCCCGACTCACTGGGCAGGACGACCGGTTCAACTCTCGGCTTCGTGAAGCATTCGGCTCGTCGCCGTTTATTCTCACAAAGTTCGACAAGTTCATGAACTGGGTTCGTGGCTCGTCGATGTTCATGCTACAGTTCGGTATTGCCTGCTGTAGTATTGAGATGATGCACACCTACGCCGTCAAGCACGATCTTGACCGTTTCGGTGCGGGTGTGCCTCGAGCATCGCCACGACAGGCGGACGTAATCATCATTCCCGGAACGATCGTTTCGAAGTTCGCTCCGCGTATGAAACGCGTCTACGACCAGATGCCAGAGCCAAAGTTCGTGATCGGCATGGGTTCATGTACGATCTCTGGTGGGCCATTCCAGGAAGGATACAATGTCGTCAAGGGTGCTGAAGAAGTTATCCCAGTTGACATCCATATTCCTGGCTGCCCACCACGACCAGAGGCACTCGTCTATGGTGTTGCAAAGCTCCAAGAGCGGATTGCAAACGGTGAGTCTTCACCGGTTGTCGTCAAACCATACGAACTTGAGCAGTTTGGCGACTTGAGCCGCGATGAGATTGTCGATCAGCTTGCAAAAGAGATTGATACAGACGATCTGGTTATGCGATACAATTGGGCTGATTCACCATGAGTTTGGAAGAGCCACTCCCAGATACGGTACAAGAACAGTCCGCTGACGATCTAGAAGCGCTTCTCGGCGATCTGGTTATTGGCCGCGAAGAGCACATCAATGCACCGGGATTCGTTATTCGACCAGACACAGTACAGGAGTCGCTTCGACGTCTTCGCGACGACGCTGGATTCGATCACCTCTCCTGTGTCACCGCACAAGAGTATGAAGACCGATTCGAGTCGATCTACCACTTGAAAAAGTTCGACGACCCAACCCAAGAGGTCAGTGTCGTCGTTCCTGCTGATAAAGAAAACCCGGTCAGCCAATCCGCAGATGCGGTCTTCCGTACTGCAGACTGGCATGAGAGAGAAGCGTACGACCTTGTTGGAATTCAGTACGAAGATCATCCAGACCTTCGTCGTATTCTTCTTCCTGACACGTGGCAAGGCCATCCACTTTCGATGGATTACGATCAGGATCAGCCACAGATCGTTGCACTGCGAGAACACGCGAACCCACTGCAAGAAGATCACCGAAGTGAGACGGACAGTGATACGATGTTCCTTAACATCGGACCACACCATCCGGCAACACACGGTGTGCTTCACGTCAAAGCAACCCTCGAAGGTGAGCAGATCGCAGATGTTGAGTCTGACCTTGGCTATCTCCACCGATGCGAAGAGCAACTTTGTCAGAACTCGACCTATCGTCACCAGATCATGCCGTATCCTGATCGGTGGGACTACATTTCCGCTGGGTTGCTCAACGAGTGGGCATACGCGCGTGCGGCCGAAGACCTGAACGATATTGAGGTCCCAGAGTACGCACAGATCATCCGAACGATGGGTGCAGAGCTGTGCCGAATGGCGGCTCACTTCCTCGCACTTGGTACGTTTGCACTCGATGTGTATGGGGACTTCACGGCAATCTTCATGTACGCAATTCGCGATCGTGAAGAGGTCCAAAATATCCTTGAAGATCTCACCGGCCAGCGACTGATGTTTAATTACTTCCGGCTCGGTGGCGTTGTCTGGGACCTTCCAGAGCCACGCGATGAGTTCTTCGAGAATATTCGTGACTACCTCGATGAGCTTCCAGAGCACCTTGAGGAGTACCACGATCTCGTCACCGGAAATGAGATCCTCCAACTGCGAACGATCGGAACCGGTGTCCTTCCACCAGAGGTGGCAAAAAGCTACGGCGCAACTGGACCGGTTGCCCGTGGATCAGGTATCGATTACGATCTCCGGCGTGACGATCCATACGGCTATTACGATGAGCTTGATTGGGATGTCATCGTTGAGGATGGCTGTGACAACTACAGCCGACTCCTCGTTCGAATGCAAGAGGTCGAACAGTCTGCTCGAATCGTTGAGCAGTGTATTGATCTACTTGAAGACTGGCCGGAAGATGAGCGAAACATCCAGTCTAACGTTCCACGAACGCTTCGACCGGACGACGACACGGAGATCTACCGTGCAGTTGAAGGTGCAAAAGGTGAACTCGGGATCTACATCCGCGCGGATGGGACCGACAAGCCAGGCCGATTTAAGATTCGGAGCCCGTGCTTCTCGAATCTCCAAACACTCCCAGAGATGTCCAACGGCGAGTATGTCCCTGACATGATTGCTGCACTGGGAAGCCTTGACATTGTTCTTGGTGAGGTGGACCGATAATGGGTATGGGAGCACTTGCACTTCAGACGGAACAACTCCTTCCTGAGCAGATTGCAGAACTGCTCGGACTAAGCGGTGTCCCCGGAGAGATCGTAGGTGGTCTTATTGGTGCATTCCTGATCGCAAACATCATGTTGACCATGACTGCGATCGCAGGACCGTGGGCAAAACGGAAAATCACCGCCGCGTTCACCGATCGTATTGCGGTGAACCGAATCGGTCCGTTTGGACTGCTTATTATTATTCCTGACGCGGTTCGATTGCTCTCGAAAGAGCTGATCGTTCCAGAGGGTGTCGATCGCCCATCGTGGGACCTCGCACCGATTATTCTCCCGGCTTCCGCACTGCTCGGGTTTGCGGTTATCCCGATGGGTGACCTTGGCCCGGTAAACATACACCTTGCAGATCCAGAAGCAGGACTCGCGATCGTCTTTGCGTTTGCGTCGATCGCATCCGTTGCACTGGTGATGGCAGGCTACGCATCGAATAACAAGTACTCGCTTATGGGTGGACTGCGCGCAGTCGCGCAGAACATCGCATATGAGATCCCGCTGATTATCACTGCACTGTCTGTCGTGATTTTCGCTGGAACGCTTCAGATGAGCGAGATCGTTGCAGCACAAGGAACTGCACTCTTCACTATCGCTGGCGTGTCAATCCCAGCATGGTATGCGTTCGTTAATCCGTTCGCGTTTGTACTGTTCCTGGTTGCAAATATGGCTGAAATTGGCCGTAATCCGTTCGACATTCCAGAGGCACCAACCGAGATTGTCGCCGGATACCAGACCGAGTACTCCTCGGTCTACTTCGTCCTGTTCTACCTTGGTGAGTTTATTCACATCTTCCTTGGTGGGGCAATCATGGCTGTTGTGTTCCTCGGTGGTGCCGCAGCACCGATCCCAGCGCTTGAGTTCATCCCAGGCTTTGTCTGGTTCGTAATCAAGATCTGGGCGTTCTTCCTGTTCACACAGTGGTGCCGTTCTGCGCTACCACGTGTTCGGATCGATCAACTGATCGAAATTGGTTGGAAAGGAATGCTCGTGCTTTCCTTTGCAAACCTGGTTCTCACGGCCATCATCGTGGGGGTGATCATCTAATATGATTGGACTGCTCAAATCGATGGCAACAACGATGAAACACGCACTGGACGGGAAGACGTTTACCGTCGAATATCCCGAGACTGCACCTGAAGTGAGCCCACGGTTCCGTGGTGTCCACAAGTTCAGCCAAGAGCGCTGTATCTGGTGTCGCCAGTGTGAGAACGTCTGTCCGAACGATACGATTCAGATCGTTCAGGACGATATGCGAAACGGCGAACAGTACAACCTCCACATTGGACAGTGTATCTACTGCCGACTGTGTGAGGAAGTGTGTCCGGTTGATGCGATTTTGCTTACGCAAAACTTCGAGTTCACCGCAGACACGAAAAACGAATTCGTCTACAATAAAGAACAGCTCAAGAACGTCCCTTGGTACAAGGGCATCGATCCGCTCAACTCGCGCAACCCAGATCGAAGCGCGTGGGTCGGTGAGGGTGACGGCGAAATCGACTATCAGTGAGGTAAAACACCCACAGTAGTCACCTGATTTACTATTATGTGTATGATTAATGACATATAAACGGGTAAATCGGGCCGTTCACGGATCGTTCTCGAAATCTTCAAAGGGATTCCTATAGGAAAGTCACACAATGGTTTATGAGACCATCGCGTTCGCGCTGTTCGCCCTTATCACATTGGGCTTCAGCCTGGGTGTCGTCTTGGCCAAGGATGTGTTCCACGCATCTTTGCTTCTTGGCGGTGCTCTGTTGAGCGTCGCGGTGCACTACGTGATGCTGCAGGCAGAGTTCCTCGCAGCGATGCAGATCCTCGTCTATGTAGGCGGAGTTCTCATCTTGATCACGTTCGCCGTAATGCTCACGCGAACCGATCCGGAGGTGAGTAACGTATGACAACTGATGAAACTGAGAGTGCCGGATCAACAATGATTCCCGGCCTTGCAGCGATCGGCCTGTTTATCGTAATGGCTGTCGCGTTCGTGCAAGCATCCTTTGGGGAACCGGTTCTGTTCCCCGAGGGAGAAAGTATCGTCGCGCACATCGGCTATGCGCTGTTCGACTTACAAAATGACATGGGAACGATCGCCTCGGAAGGGTTCTTAGCAGCCTTTTTGATCATCGCGATCGGTCTCGATGTTGCAGTCGATAGCGCTATCTTCCTCGCAAAACGCGAGGAAGGTGGTTCGATCGTATCCGCAATTGCAGATGGTGGATGGGAGTCACCGGCTGATGCACCAGATGCAACAGCTGACACCCAGCCGCTCAGCGATGGGGGTGACAAATAATGGTTCCGCCAGAGTACTATCTGTTGCTTTCAGCAGCCGTGTTCTGTATCGGACTGTTTGGTGTCCTCACGCGAAAGAATGCGCTCTACTTTTTGATGTCCGTTGAGCTGATGCTTAATGCAGCCAACATCAACCTGATCGCATTCTCGCTGTTTTGGGGGAACTTGACAGGGCAGACGTTTGCACTGTTTGTGATTGCGCTTGCAGCCGCAGAGGTTGCAATCGGAATCGGTATCATCCTTGTATTGTATCGTAACTTCGGCACCGTCTCCGTTACAGACGCAACGACGATGAGGTGGTAATAGATGGTAGCTGCATTTGATTTTGTTCCGGCGATCGTTCTTTTGCCGTTTGTTTCGTTCCTGATCGCCCTCTTTGCAGGCAAATATATGCCAAAGGGAGGTGCGTTAGCGGGAATCGCGGCTACAGCTGGCTCGCTCCTCCTTTCGATTTGGGTTGCGATTTCGCTGCTCGGCGTCTCAGGTGAGCGAATTCATCAGGAGACCATCTACACGTGGGCAACCGGTATTGGTGACCAACCGTGGGAGCTGACCTTCGGTGTACTCATTGATCCGCTGTCAGCGCTCATGTTGATCATCGTCACGTTGATCGCAACGCTCGTGCACGTATTCAGCCTTGGATATATGAACGACGAGGGCGAAACTGGTCTTCCACGCTACTACGCTGGACTTGGCCTGTTTACCGCTTCCATGCTTGGGTTTGTCGTCGCAGACAACCTGCTTATGGCGTTCATGTTCTTCGAGCTTGTTGGACTCTGTTCGTTCCTTCTGATCGGCTTCTGGTTCCGCCGTGATGGCCCACCATCCGCAGCAAAGAAAGCGTTCCTTGTCACCCGATTTGGTGACTACTTCTTCCTGATTGGTGTGGTCGCAGTGTTCGCAACGTTCGGTACTGCACAGTTCGCTGGCCCGGAGTCGTTCCCTGTACTCGCTGAACAGGCGGTTGCAGGCGATACCAGTGTTGTAAACACCACATTCGGTCTTGAGCCGACACAGTGGTTCACGATCGTTGGACTGCTTGTCCTCGGTGGTGTTGTCGGTAAGTCCGCGCAGTTCCCACTGCACACATGGCTTCCTGACGCAATGCAGGGTCCAACCCCTGTCTCGGCACTGATCCACGCAGCAACAATGGTTGCAGCAGGTGTCTATCTGGTTGCTCGGATGTACGGCTTCTACGCTGTCTCCCCAACCGCGCTTGCAATCATCGCGTTCATTGGTGGATTCACTGCGCTCTTTGCGGCAACAATGGGTGTTGTCAAACGGGAGATCAAACAGGTGCTTGCATACTCGACGATCTCACAGTACGGGTACATGATGCTCGCACTTGGTGCAGGCAGCTACGTCGCAGCAACCTTCCACCTGATGACACACGCGTTCTTCAAGGCACTCTTGTTCCTTGGTGCGGGTGCGGTCATCATTGCGATGCACCACAACGAGAATATGTGGGACATGGGTGGATTGAAAGACAAGATGCCAGTCACCTACGCAACGTTCCTTGCAGGATCGCTTGCGCTTGCTGGGATCTTCCCATTCTCAGGCTTCTGGTCGAAAGACGAGATTCTGTATGAAGCGTTCATTTATGGTCTCAACGACCCACTACTTCTCGGTGGGTGGGTAATGGGTCTGCTTGCGGTTCCAATCACCGCATTCTACACCTTCCGAATGGTGTTCTTGACGTTCCACGGTGAGCCACGATCGGAGACTGCTCGCAACCCACACGGCTTTGGGTGGAACGTGAAAGGACCGCTCTCGGTGCTTGGTGTTCTTGCAGTCGTTGCAGGATTTATCAACATGGTTCCAGTGCAGAAACTGACTGGAATTGAGCTTGACTTCCTTACCCAGTACCTCGACAGTGGTGGAGAAGGCCTGACGTACTCCGGATACAATGCACTGCTTGCAGAGTACGGTGGCTACGAAGCAGGTGTTGTTGGTACTGAAGTAACGACACTCCTCATTGCTGCTGGCCTCTCGCTTGGGCTTGCAGTGACCGGACTGCTCGTTGCGTTCAAACTCTACAACGTTCCTGAACCGGTCGAGCACACTGCAAAACTCGGACAGGTCAAAGACGTACTGTACAACAACTACTACCAAGACGAATTCCAGGTCTGGATCGCACACCGAACACAGTCTGTCGCAGCAGTCGCGGACAAGTTCGATCAAGGCGTTATCGATGGCGTTGTAAACGGAGTCTCCTCTGTGAGCCTCTTCGGCGGTCGTCGGATGAGAAAGCTCCAGACAGGGCTTGTTACTAACTACGCTGCATTGCTCACCCTTGGGCTTACGGCGTTGCTTCTCGCGTTTGGTCTCCTCGGAGGGTGGTTCGTATGATTATTGAAGCACTTATTGCATTCACCTTTGCAGCCGCACTGCTCGTCTTTGCAGTGCCGAATAAGTATGCTGGAAAGGTGGCATTCGGTCTCAGTTTGGTTCCCGTCATTGGGAGCCTCTACATGTGGTCGCTGTTCGAATCCGGCGGCAACGCCCTGACGGGCGGTGATATCGCCTTTGAAACGATTATTCCGTGGGTTGAAATTGCAGGAATTCAGGTCCAGTGGTTTGTCGGCGTTGACGGTATTAGTCTGCCGCTCGTCGTTTTGACCACATTCTTGACCTCGCTTGCGATCGTCAGCGCGTGGACGCCAATTAAAGAACGACAGAGCCAGTTCTACGGGCTCATGCTCTTCATGGAGGCAAACCTGCTTGGTGTCTTCATGGCACTTGACTTCTTCCTGTGGTTCATCTTCTGGGAAGCAGTCCTTGTGCCGATGTACTTCCTTATCGGTGTTTGGGGTGGTCCACGCCGAAAGTACGCAGCGATCAAATTCTTCGTCTACACGAATGTTGCGTCGCTTGTGATGTTCATCGGATTTATGGCGCTCGTCTTCGGCCTCAACGTCGAAACGTTCGGCCTTCCGGAGATCACACAGGCACTTGCAAACGATCAGCTTGGAACGTGGTTCGGCATTGCGCCTGACACACTCAAACTGATCGCCTTCTTGGCACTGTTCGTTGGATTCGCAGTGAAAGTCCCAGTCGTCCCAGTCCACACGTGGCTGCCGGACGCTCACGTTGAGGCACCAACGCCGGTTTCGGTTATGCTGGCTGGTGTCCTTCTGAAAATGGGTACCTACGCACTGCTTCGATTCAACTTCACAATGCTGCCGGAGCAGGCAAGTTTGCTTGCAGTTCCGATCGCCATCATCGCTGTTGTTTCGGTTATTTACGGCGCAATGTTGGCGCTTGCACAGACGGACCTCAAACGGATCGTTGCATACTCCTCTGTCTCATCGATGGGATACGTGATTCTTGGACTGATCGCCTTCACCGAGTTCGGTGTTGGCGGTGCAACGTTCCAAATGGTTGCTCACGGACTCATCTCCGGACTGATGTTCATGTCGGTCGGTGTGATCTACAACGCGACCCACACACGGATCGTCTCGGACATGTCCGGGCTGGCTGATAGAATGCCGGTCGCGGTTGGAATTCTCATTGCAGGTGCGTTCGTACATGGGACTTCCACTGATGGCTGGGTTTGCCGGTGAGTTCTTCATCTTCGCAGGCTCGTTCGGATCGACGTTCCTTCCATACGCGCCGATCTTCACCGCGCTTGCAATGTTCGGTATTGTCATCGTTGCTGGTTATCTGCTGCTTGCGATGCAGAAGACCCTCTTCGGTGAATACCGACTTGAGACGGATTATGAAGTCACGGCTGCACCACTGCACGATGTCGCACCAATGGCAGTTCTTCTGCTCGCGATCATCGCGCTTGGGGTCGCACCGTGGGTGTTCTTAGATATGATCTTCGACGCCGTTGCTCCTATCCTTGCTAACGGGGGTGGGCTCTAATGGATCCAACTGTTGTAACGACCGCAGCACTGCAGTCACAGCTCCCTGAGTGGACTGCACTCGGACCAGTCATCGTCCTTGGGCTGACTGGCCTGCTGCTCTTGACAATCGATGCAATCTGGCCAAAACGAAACGCAAACACAACGTATGCGATCGTCTCCGCTGCCGGTGCGATCATCGCACTTGGTATCACGGTCTGGTATCTGGTTGCAGGAACCGGCCAAGAAACCCACGGCGGTGCAATTACGCTGTTCAGTGAGGCGATCGTCGTCGATGGAATGGCGTTGTTCTTCACTGCAATCTTCACAAGCGTTGCAGCCTTGGTTATTGTGGCAAGCCACGACTATCTGAAAGGCCATGAGAACTCCGCAGAGTTCTACTCGCTTCTCATGTTTGCAACGACCGGGATGGCACTCATGGCTGTCTCGAACTCGCTTGTGACCGTCTTTGTGAGCCTTGAGATGGCATCGCTGCCATCATACGCACTTGTTGGATTCCTCAAGAAAGACCGTGGAAGCGTCGAGGCAAGTCTCAAGTACTTCCTCATCGGTGCGCTCTCCTCGGCTGTGTTCCTCTTCGGTATCAGCCTCATCTACGCTGTGACTGGAAGCCTGCTCTTAACCGAGATTTCAGCACAGTTCGCAGATGGTGGTGTGGCAGGATTCGCCGGCGTCGCAGGAATCGGTGTCCTGATGATCGCGGGTGGGTTCGCATACAAAACCGCATCCGTTCCGTTCCACTTCTGGGCACCGGAGGCATACGAAGGCGCACCAGCGCCAGTAAGCGCATTCCTTTCGAGTGCGTCGAAAGCAGCCGGATTCGTCGTCGCATTCCGTGTGTTCGCAGAAGCGTTCATGCCACTGCTCGAAGTAACCCCGGCGATCGACTGGGCGCTTGCATTCGCAGTACTTGCCGTGCTGACAATGGTTGTCGGTAACTTCGCTGCAGCAACCCAAGAGAACGTCAAGCGAATGCTTGCGTACTCCTCTATCGGTCATGCTGGGTATGCACTGATTGGACTGGCTGCACTGACTGCAGGTGGCCCACACAACGGAGATGTTATGGGTGCCGCAATGGCTCACCTGCTCATCTACGGATTCATGAATACTGGTGCATTCCTGTTCATCGCAATGGTTGAGTACTGGGGCGTTGGGAGAACCTTCGAAGATTACGCTGGTCTCTCACAGAAAGCTCCGCTTGCCTGTGTTGCGATGGCTGTCTTCATGTTCAGCCTTGCAGGACTGCCAGTGTTTGGCGGATTCTTCTCGAAGTATGCACTCTTTGCAAGTGCAGTCAGCGCAGGCTTCTGGTGGCT
>SL_4KL_010_BRINEDRAFT_10000542_pt1 | contig 19542 bp, 17 predicted proteins | sample SodLak_010_BRINE_2_FD_10664 | JGI IMG/M metagenome (IMG submission 10664)
ATGAGAGTCCTTTTAGACGATATGCAGCATCACAAAACGATCAGATGAATGCTGAACAAATTCAGATGATGGCACGTCATTTTGCCCTGATCTCCGAAGATCTCGACATTACAACAACACTCTACCGAAACGAATTTTCGCGTGACTGGTACAAACTACAGACGGTAAATGGCATCAGCCCGGCCGGTGTTCTTCGTAATCCAGATCAAAACCGAACCGCATACGATATATTAAGAGGAGCACAAAGTAGTGACGACGCTCTATCAGTCCGATCCAACAATCGCGATTACTTTTCCCAAGGTATCGAATCCATCATAGCTTACAGTGTAGAAACTGGATCTGTTGACAACGATATAAGAGTTGGCCTGCGCCTTCACCAGGATGAAGAGGACCGATTTCAGTTCGAGGATGGCTACCGTATGGAAAACGGTGAGATGATACTTACATCAGCAGGCGTACCGGGTACCCAGGCGAATAGAATAGGTTCTGCCACAGCCCTTGCAGCATACGTTCAGAACGATATTTCCGTTTCTGATTTTACATTTACACCCGGTATCCGTTTTGAAAATATATGGTTTGAAAACCGCGATTTCGGCACATCTGATATTGAAAGAACCGGCTCGGATGTAAACCTTAATGAATACACCATAAATGTATTTGTGCCCGGTATTGGTATCGCATACGAATGGACCGACGAAGTTACTTTGATTTCCGGCCTGCATAAAGGATTTTCACCGCCAAGCCCCGGTTCAAGCGCCGATACACGATCAGAAGAGAGTATCAATTATGAACTGGGCTTCCGATACGAAACTGACGCTTATCGAGTAGAATCAATCGGATTTTTCAACAATTACAGTAATCTGCTGGGATCAGATCTTGCCGCTGGTGGCGGCGGAGGAACAACAGCTCAATTTAATGCCGGAGAAGTTGAAGTATTTGGCCTGGAGTTATCAGCAGAAACAAATATCGCTCTTCTTTTTGATAAAGAGTATTCCATACCGTTTGCTCTTAATTACACCTATACCAATGCGACATTTCAAAATAGCTTTGATAGTAATTTTAGCCCTTGGGGAACTGTACAATCAGGTGATAAGCTTCCTTTCATTCCGGAGCACCAAATGAATGTGAGTCTCGGGTTTGATTATAATGAGTATAGTTTGAACCTGAACGCAAACTCCACAAGCAGTATGCGTACAAACGCCGGACAGGGACCTATCCCCGAAGAGAGTAAAACGGATTCTTACATTATTGTGGATGCATCGGGCAGTTATACAGTCACAGAGACCTTCGAGATTTTCGCTAATCTTCGAAATCTTTTCAACAATACATATATCGTATCAGACAGGCCACACGGAATTCGTCCGGGATTGCCCCGAACATTTATGGGCGGCCTAAAAGTAAACTTTTAGATTATCGAAAGGTGCTGAATAATTCAGCACCTTTTTTTATTTCGAGTTCAGTTATTACCTTCCACCCGCATGAAAAAAACACCGATGAAAATTTCTGTTTTAGGTTGTGGATGGCTGGGTTTCCCACTTGCACAACACCTGCTTAAGCAGGGCCACCCCATTAAAGGTTCAACTACTTCTGAAGGTAAAATTTCAATCTTATCGCAGGCTGATATTGAACCATACTTACTCTCTCTGCCTAACGATATTGATAGCGATAAGCTGAATCCTTTCCTGGAATCAGACATTCTATTTCTAAATATTCCACCGGCTCGCGGAGATAAAAATGTTACTGAATCATACCCCTCTTTAATAAAGTCTATCGCCGATAAAGTAGCCGCGTCATCCATTAAGTGGGTGATATTTGCCAGCTCTACATCAGTGTATAACAGCAATGGAGGATTTACTGAAGAGAGTGATGCCAAACCGGGATCTGCCGCAAGGCCATCCGGCGAGGCGGTGTTAAAAGCTGAAAAAACACTACAAAATCATTCGTCTTTCAGTAGCACCATTATCCGTTTTGGCGGACTTTACGGGTATGAGCGGCACCCGGTACGATATCTTGCCGGAAAGAAAAACATGAAAGAGCCTGCCAAACCGATAAACCTCATTCACCAGGATGATTGCATTCGAATTATTGAGGCGATCATCAAACAAGATAAACAGGATGAGGTTTACAACGCCGTATCTGATGGCCACCCGCCCCGCCAAGAATTCTACAGAGCTTCAGCTATTCATTTTGGACTGGAACCACCGGAGTTTGATGATGGGCCCACTGAGAGTAACAGGGTGGTATCAAATCGAAAGCTCAAAGAAGAGTTGAATTACCGGTTTCGATATCCGAATCCGCTGGATCATACAGCGTAGAGATTTAGTTTGGGGCAAAAACGTAAATATCCTTTGCAACGCTATGCCCAACCGTAGTTGTCTCTCCATCCATATCTATTTTGATGGGGCCGTTAAACGGCTCACGCGAAACAATTTTAATTTTTGCACCGGGAAGTAGTCCATTTTTTTCGAGGTAGCGAAGAACTTCGGGATCTTGATTTTTTACACGCTTAATAATATGCTCATCCTCATTAGGCACCTCTGACAGCGGCATTAAAACCAACCGCGGCATTTCGCCATCTTTGGTTGGAATAGGATCTCCGTGCGGGTCAAATTTCGGATTATTCAGAAGTTCCGAAATTTTATCTTCAAACTGTTCAGAAATATGGTGCTCTAACTTTTCTGCCTCTTCGTGCACTTGATCCCACGAATATCCCAGCATTTCGGCGAGGTAGAGTTCCAGAAGCCGATGGTGACGAATAATTTCAAGGGCAATTTTTTTGCCAGATTCGGTAAGATTCACCCCATAGTACGACTCATATGAAACAAGCCCCATTTCGGAGAGTCGTTTTACCATATTCGTCACCGAGGCATTTGCTACACCCATTAAATCGGCAAGTTTTGATGTGCTTACACCTTTGTCCTTTTCAGCTTCCTCAAGCTTATAAATCGCTTTCAGATAGTCTTCTACGGATTGACTTCTACTCATTGTTATCGGGTTACCCTACTTTCCCTATCGTGATTGTTGATACTCCTCGAACGTGGTGGAAAGATAGGCATCGGAACCAACAAAATTAAGAAGATTATAAAAAGTATCGGCGGGCAACAGGCCGGGCTGTTTGCCTAGCAGCTCTCCACTGCTATTCATAAAAAAGGTAGTCGGCAGGCTTTCACTGTTTAACTGTTGTGAGAATTCTCGTTCACTCATCTCATTTCCGAGATAGTTCACCTCATCGCTCGACTCTATGTTGATCATCACCAGATAGTAGTAATCTTCAATGGCCTCCGCAACTTCAGGATCGGTATAGACGTTTTTGTGCATCCGCTCGCAGTAGGGGCACCACTCGGCATACACATCAATCAGCACTTTTTTATCGGTTGATTGGGCAAGCTCTAATGCCTCCTCCAGATCGTACGTATCAAGGTCATGAACCTGTGCAGTTGCGAGAGCTGCAGTTAAAAATAGAAGTATGCTTGCAAGTAGAAATATTTTGTTCATCATACCTGAATATACGATTTAGGGAGATATATTATTTCATTTTCATTACCAAAATGGTCATATCATCATGCTGTTCCGCACCATCCCCAAATTTTCGGATATCGTCGTTTAGCTTTTCCAGAATCTGTTCTGATGTAAGGTTTTTATTCCGTTTGATGATTTGATGGAGCCGTTTATCCCCATAAAATTTATTGAGCCTGCTTGTCGCCTCAACTACTCCATCTGTAAATAGTACCAGGATGTCATCTTTCTCAAAATCCAGAACCAGCTCAGCTGTATTTTTCTTAAAAAGTTCATCGCTGGCCATTCCCAACCCAATACCATCAGGGCGAAATTCCTTGAGCTCTTCATTCTTAGCACTGTAGTGCAGAATTGGATTATGACCGGCCCTCGAAAATGTAAACTGGCGATTTTGAATGTCTATCATCCCAAATATCAATGATATAAACGTTCCCTTTTTGGCATTTGATCGAAACAGGTAATTAATTCTCGATAAAATTTCGAGGGTTGAGTTATGCTCCGTACATAGCGCGTGAAGCACCCCTTTGGTAAACGTCATATAAAATGCCGCTTCAATCCCTTTACCGCTAACGTCGCCTATTGTAACGGCCAGGCGTCCATCGTTCAGCTGTATAAAATCGTAGTAGTCGCCACCCGTTTCGTATGCCGGTGTACAGATTGCGGCGATATCAAGCCCGGCAATATTGGGTGTTCGATCGGGCAAAAATGACTGCTGCACTTTTCGTGCAATCTGGAGCTCCTGTTTCATTCGCTCATCTTGTGCGAGCTCAACAATGTAATCAGGAATGTATTTTGGGAGTTCTTTAATTGATTTCCCTTTGCGAATACTTATCACACCGAAAATAATTGCCGCGGCCAACAGTAGTGCACTAACAATAAATATCGAAGTATCCGGTGATCCCTCCATCACCCATCCCCCGGCAGAAGAGAGGTGAACGCCGAAGAAAAACAGTGTAAGAAGTACCGTTAAAAAGTCCTCTTTTACATAGCACCATCCGAGAAAGAAACCGATGGCTCCAACAATTCCGAGTTCTATTAAATCCGGACCTATTGAGTAGGGCAACAGGCTGAATACAGAAAACAGAATTGCAGAAAATATGCTTACTGCCCATATATTTTTGGTATAGGAACTGAACTTTCCAACCAATATTAAGAACACCGCTTGTGCTGTAAGCAGAACAATAAAAAACGTATAGAAGAGCGAGTTCAGAAAGGGAAAAAAGGAGTTGTTTGAACGAAATTGCTCATCAATTGAAAAATAACTTTCCGGAATAGCATACAGCGAAAGTGCGGCTACCGTAGCAATGATAAAGGAGTAGGCAACTGAGCGGATGACCACCCACCCTATGGGGCGGCTATACAGATGCCCCATCCGAAGGATATCGAACGTTTGCAGTTTTTCTGACCAGTACTCGCGGGTTAAGGAATCGCCCACTGATGTAACCGTAAAATACCCCAGTGAAATAAATGCGGCCGAAATTCCGGTTTGAAATAGCTGAATAAAAAGAATACGAAATCCGAATTCATCAAAAGAGTTAGTAATCTCATATAACCACTCATTTATAAACATCCCGGGGAAAGCAAAACCTGCCAGTACTGCAAAAAGTACAGCCAGCTTAAGGTCAATCAAGCGATGGCGAATCCGAATAAAAAGCAGAATAATGACCCAAATCGCAAATATCAGAATTCCTAAACCTATCACCCCAATCCTGATTTCTGAATAGGAAAACTCCTCCGCCTGTATAGCCGAGTCTGTATATTCCATAGAGAGAAGTGCGCCGGTGGGCAAAACTTCTACGGTAACGTCCATTGAGCGGTCTAAATCTCTTGTTGTTCCGCGAAATGTAACAGAGGCTACATCAAACCTATGTGCAGAAATCAGGTCAGTTTCATAAACCTCAAAATGAGATTCGGGCCATCCCGATTCTGATAGATGATATTCTGCAAAAGCGATTGCATCAGACCTTGTAACCGTTATGGAACGGCTTGACTCATAATCAAAATGTTGTTCATCATTATCATTGATAGCCGTATCGCCATCATCAAATTGGTACACAAACCGTTTTAACACCGTTGTGTCGTTTCTGAGCTCATTTAGGTATGGTGCCGTTTCCGGGATTACCTCAGGTAGAATTTCGGGATCAATTAACCGAGAGGGAAAGAGGTGCGTTGGATTGGAGAAGCCGAGTAATTCACCGGTTTCTGACAGTTTCATCTCCACGATAACTGAACTCTCGGTCTCCTCAACCAGCCTGCCAATCCAATCTTCAACCGTTAATTCTTTCTTTGAATGCCAATAAAAAGCCGGATAAACCTGGCGGTTTAAATTATTTTGATAAAGTTCTGCTAACCTGCCGGTTTTTTGAAGGGAATCGAGCATTGAGGTTTGAACCCGGAATTCGGAATAGCTCTCGTCTGTGGGAGAGTATCCTTTGCTCAATAAATATTCGGTTGAATTTTCATTCGCCCGTTCTTCCCCCAAGCTGCTGTCGGCGACTGATAGCGGGTGCGTAACGGAGTAAAATCCATAAAATAACAACGCAGCCAACAGGCCGACGAAAATCAGTACTATATCTCTTTTTGCAGTATCACTTCCGGGCATTTGTTAATCCAAATAATCAGTACATTCACAATTTCATCCGATTTATGACAACAGCTATGTGAATGATTTTTAAAAAATTATATGTTTGTTGTACATCGAAATAGTAGTGAAAATGTTTCACTAAAATTAAATTCACCATTAAGCCATAGTACAAAATTTTGTTATGTGTCTCATAGTTTTTAGCCTAAGATCTCATAAAAAATATCCTCTTATTCTAGCGGGGAACAGGGATGAATTTTATAAACGCCCTACCCGTCCTGCACAATTCTGGAAAAGTAAACCAAACCTGCTTGCCGGTAAAGATATAAAAGCAGGCGGTACGTGGATGGGGGTTACAAAAAGCGGGAAACTGGGAGCACTGACAAATTACAGAGATCTAACCAATATTAAAGACGATGCTCCTACAAGAGGCTCCATTGTTACGGACTATTTGTCGGGATCTAAACCGGCACCTGTTTTCCTGGAAACGCTTGATGAAGACGCTGAAAACTTCAATGGCTTTAATGTTCTTGCCGGTACACCCGACTCATTCTTCCACTATTCCAATGAGACAAGAAGCATTACCGAAATAGAATCGGGGATTCACGGCATCAGTAACGCTGTTTTAAATACCCCCTGGCCAAAGGTTGAAAAGGCAAAAGAAGATCTGCGAAATGCTATCAGTAAGGATCACATTGACACAGAGGAGCTGTTTAGCCTTCTTAAATCAAAAAAAATATATCCGCTGGAAATGCTACCCGAAACCGGCCTGCCGGATAAAAAAGAGAAAGAGGTTTCCGCCGCATACATAAAAACAGAAGATTACGGCACACGATGCTCCACTATTATCTTGATGGATCAAAATGGGGAGGTTACATTTATGGAGCGTACGTACGATCCCAAAACTGAAAATATTACAACAGAGAAGCAGTACAATTTCCAGATAAATTCGGATTCATAAGATCTATAAGTTTCGCAACCGTTCTCTGGCGCGACTTCTCACATCTCCATTATCCGAACCTTCAATAGCCGTGTTATAATAAGATTTCGCAAGCTCTTTATCTTCAAGCCGTTCAGCTGTTCGTCCGGCGAAGTAGTTTGCCAAAGAGTAAAAAGGGCGATTTTCTGTATTAGACAACTCCTTTCCAAGGTTGATCGTCTGCTGAAAATCATCGGCAGCAGCCTCCATATTACCCATGCGGTAGTGCGCTCTACCTCTCCAATACAAGATCTCTTCGCGCAGTACTTTTTCGCTCTCAAGTTGTTTAAGCTCCCAATGATTCAGCGCATTTTTAGCTTCTGAAATTACCTCTGAACTACGCTGTTGATTAAACAAAGTGCGAACCAAAAGACGCCGGTAGTATCCGTTATTTGGATATTGTTCTACAAGAGTTCTAAAGTATCCGATAGCTCTATCATACTCTCCTTCGTAATTGAGCAGAATATTTCCCATAAAATATGTCGCCTCGGGGCGAGAAAAAACGCCGTTTGCGGCAGCCTCATCAATAGCTTCCAGACCTTTTTTACGATCGCCATCCGGCAAAAACCACGATACCGCACGCACAGCAGGATATTCATCGGGGATATAGGCTGCGTAATAGAGTTTCATCCCCTCCACAAAAGAGTTGTCTTTCAGATCAGGGCGAACTTCCATAATCCGCTCATATGCATTATAAGATCTCCGGCCAATCTGCGCGGCCTTGACCCACTGCCCCCTATTTGAATAATGGCGGGCAGCATAGCCGGTTGCAAGGGCTCTAATCAGTAACGCATCGGGGTGATCAGATTCACTCCGCAATAACCGACCGGCCTGATGTTCACTTTTCGCCATCGCGTCGAAAAGTTTATTATCATGAGATTCATCATACAGATCTTCGAGAACTACCCACCACAATTCCATCGCGTCCCACATAGTCCATATGGGATGATCGGGATGACTTGTTCTCCACTCTCTCATTATCTCCTGCGAGGCTTCCGCATTTCTGTTGTAGAGCGAATCGATTGCGACCGTAGCATCCTCCTGAAAAGCATCATCATCAATAAGAATGATTGTCTGGGATGATGCAGGCTGAACGGCAAACAGCGCGGCTATCAAAAAGAGTGAGCCAACCAGGTATGCTTTTTTCATGTAATAGTTGGGGTTAGTGATCTATCCTCTACGTTCATCTACCCGAAACCGTAATTGGCGAAACTCTTAAAACTACGTGAGATGTTCCAGGAACCAGCCTTCGGTAAAGTCCAGCACCTCGACAAACTCTTTGGGGTAGTCGTCCAGTTCAAACGGGTGAGAAACTTCAAAAGTATGGCCCGCATTTTCGATCAAACGGATCTCTTTATCGTTCGCCGGGCATGTTCGATACAGTTTTTCACTGTCGGAGTGGTGAACAGCTTCATCGTTTTTCCCGGCAATAATCATTACGGGAATATGAAGCTCCTTAATGCGCTTGATTGCCATCAGCCTGTCACTGTTTTTTTGAGCATCGTCAAAAGCAGTTTTTCCAAGCTTCAGAACCTCACCGGTTCTGGCATTTTTAATCTCGGTATATCCCTTTTTGTTCCAATCCGATTTCATCTCTTCGCTCCAACGGGCGTTGTAATCAGCTACAGCTGACCATGTAACCAGTACACGAATATCGGAATATTCTGCTGCAGCCACTACAGCTGTATGACCTCCCCTTGAGTGGCCTATAATGCCAATCTTGTCGGTATTGAGCACAAATTTGTCATGGTTGATATCTTTCGATTTAATCGCTTCGATAACATCACCAATGTCATTCAAATCACCGGTTAGGGTTTGCTCTTCAAACAGCTCGGGCTGGTCGAACTCATCCATACTTTCGCCCACACCATTTTTAGACAGGTTGAATGATAGTACAGCAAACCCGGCCCTGGCAAGATCTTCCATCGCATCAGGAAATGCCCCCCAATCTTTAAACCCTTTAAAACCGTGCACAAACAGAATAACCGGGAATACGGTATCCGGTGTGGTTACGGGCGTGTACAGATCGTAATAGATCGGCAAGCCTTCTCGATTATCTACAACTCCTGACTGTTTTTCTATGCTGCTATATCTCACGAACTCTCCTTATTAAAATCCAGGGTATCCAGTTTCACTGTTCGTCTCAATCGGTTTACTTCGTTTTGTCGTAAATATCGCCATCGTCCGATGCTCAAATCTTTATCGGATAATCCGGCATATTTTATACGTTCCAACCGATCAACATCGGCGCCAATATAATCTACCATTCGGCGAATCAGGTGGTTTCTCCCCTCTTTCACAGTAATAATCACTTTGTCTGGGTTTAGCGGGTCGCGCGTAACTTTTTCCGGTTTGATGAAGCCATCTTCAAGCTCAACACCCTCTCTGAGTCTTGTTACCTCTTCATCGGTAAGCGTACGGTTGGGAGTTACCAGATACGTCTTTTTAACCTCATAACTTGGATGCATCAAGCGGTGTGCAAGGTCTCCGTCGTTCGTTAAGACTAACAGTCCCATCGTGCTTCTATCCAGGCGGCCAACCGGGTAAACTCTGTATCCGGTAGCATCCTCAATCGTCTGCATAACGGTTTGGCGATCCTTCTCATCATCCGTTGTAGTAATGGTGCCCGATTTTTTATTCAACAAAAGATAAACAAATGGCTCAAGTGACAGTTTTTGGCCATCAACCACAACCTCATCGGTTTTCTTTACTTTCGATCCCAGTTCGCTAACTACTTTGCCATTCACCTTAACGCGGCCGGCACTTACGTACTTATCGGCATCACGGCGCGAACATAACCCGGAGTGGGCTATAAATTTATTAATTCTCATCTCCTCTTCGGCCTGCGGCTGTTGATCAGCAGTCGCCGGATTTTTCATCGATCCACGGGCACGGCCTGATTTTTCTCCACGTATATGGCCACCCCTGTTTTTCGGGCGTTTCGGCTTATCAGCAGATCGTTTCTTCGGCTCTTTACCCGGTCGTTTATTTCCGGGAGTTGAAGGGCGGTCTGTTTTTGCCGAACGTCTCTTGTTTGATGGGGTCGACTTCTTTTTCCGATTTGAAGCACCGGATTTCTTCTTCCGGTCTGAACGGTCCGATTTCTTATCAGACTTGTCGTCGTCCGACTTCATTAATGGTTTCGGGTTAAATCTTCGTTTTTTATCTGACATAAATACTGGGTACTAAAATCTTATTGTTAAAATGTGCGGACTGAAAACTCTCTGAGTTCAAACCAATCCGGGTGCCCATGGTCGGTATTAATAATAATACCACCAATCAGGGCTACTTTGTTTCCTTTAAAATGATCTGATGTTTTATCCACAAGTGTCTTAATTCGTTCATCAATCCGTTCAAACATTCGGTTTGTTGCAGGTATCAATGGATCACTGCTTTCAATTATTGTATCACGACTATCGGACAGTTGTTCCGTTAGCGTCCACTGCTGGTAATCCAGTTTTTCATCAATCTTATCTTCATTACCATCTTTAAACGTTCCTAAAACGCCCATCAACGCACCGCAACAGCTGGTTTCAAGTGTTTGCCCGGTTCGTACAACTTTCCCGAGATGATCTTCCTCGGAGATTCCAATATGCGGTCCGTATAGAATAATGGCAGAACCATCATCCGGAACATGTCCTGCAAATGCTTTTAACCCGGTTAATCCCGTAAATGGGAATCCGGCCAACCCTCCAATCTGGAACGGTTGTTCGAGTGCAACATAATCTCTGAAATTTGTAGCCGACTGAATTACTTCATCACTACAAACGGATGTTGCCAGAATGGTTTTCTTGTTATCAAATCCGTGTTTATCGTTCAGTTCTTTCATTAGGCGAGAGGTTACAGCTTTTCCCTCTTCCGCTTTTGGATAGAATGATTTTATAGCAGATTTAGCAGGCACTTTTCGTGGGTTTTTTGGTTTAAAGTTGCAACCTTAAAAGTACCGCTTACAGTGATCAATTCTAAATTTTTACCGATCGATCACTCTCGCTCATCATTTCCCGTATCTTTTCTCAGGATCAAAGGATTTCTCCTTTATAACATATTCCAGATCACCGGAACTATCTCTCTTGACCGCCCGATAAAAACAGCTTCTGTACCCATTATGGCACGTTCCTTCTCCTTCTACATTTACTTTTATCTGTATGACATCCTGATCACAATCAACCAGTACCTCTTCTACCTGCTGTGTCAGCCCGGAGCTCTCTCCTTTTATCCATAACTTCCCGCGGCTTCTGCTGTAATAAGTGGCTTTGCCGGTTTTAATCGTCATTTTCAGTGCTTCCCTGTTCATCCAGGCAAACATTAATACCTCTTTCGACTCAGAGTCTACCGTAATGCACGGTATTAATCCGTCGTCATTGAACTTCGGAGCCAATTTTTTTCCCAACTCAACCTGCTCGCTGTTTTTTCGATCTGAAAATAAATTCTCACTCATCGTCTTTTTCCTCGTTTGACTCATTTCGTTTTGGAACCGGATCGTATCCGGAAGTTCCCCACGGATGGCATTTCACCAGGCGTTTCAATCCCATCCATACACCGATAACTGCCCCCCATTCACGGATGGCTCCAATCATATAGTTTGAGCATGAAGGTGTGTGCCGGCAGCTCGGACCCAAATATGGTGAGATTGTAAGCTGATAAAACCGTACCAGTTTAATCAAAATCCACTGAACAGCCTTTTGGATAAGCTCAGGAATCGACTTTCGGTTTCCGGTATTTTGGGTTGATGATTTTTCCACAATTGGCTCTAAACCTGAGTTCAATTCTAAGATTTCAAAAAAAAGCTGAAGTTGTAGGAAAAGTGCGTCATCCCGCACTCGATGCGGGATCTCCATCGTTGGTAAAGGCAGGAGATGCCGGATCTAAGTCCGGCATGACGTTAATAAAACGTATAATACCATAATTAACGCCCTTTTAAGACAACCTCACTTTCAAGCACCTCAATAAGCACATTATTTATCGAACTCCGGTTCTAAGCTCAACCAAAAAAAGACTCCTAAAGTTTACGCATCGATTTCGTAGGTGGTTTTACCGCTTTTATCATCCTTCAGCGTAATTCCCATCGCCTTTAAATCGTCCCTGATTTTATCAGAAGTAGTAAAATCTTTGTTCTCACGTGCATCTGACCGGATATCAATCAAAAGCTGAATCAGATCATCAGTTTTTCCACTGTCTGACGATTCATCCGCTTTGAGTCCTAAAATATCGATCACAAATACGGTAAATGTCTCTTTCAGCTTTTCAAAAGCTTTTGGTGATATCGCGCCTTCGTCAAGTTGTTTGTTGTAGAGTGCGTTAATTTTATTCACCATATCAAACAGAACGGCAAGAACTTGGGCCGTATTAAAATCGTCGCTCATTTTTTGGAAGCAGCGATCGCACATCTCTGCAATCTCACTGTCCATCGAGCCTACCTCCGAATTTTCGGAAAGCTCTATCTTATCCAAGAGCCCAAGCGCATTCATTAATTTCTGGTATCCTTTCTCGGCTGCTTCAAGCGCTTCGTTGGAAAAGTCGATCTTGCTTCTGTAGTGCGATTGAAGCATCAAAAATCGAACTATCATCGGGCTGTATGCTCTGCTGAGCAGATCGTGCTCACCGGAAAACAGTTCATCAAGCGTAATAAAATTTCCGGCCGATTTACTCATCTTAGCGCCGTCTATTGTCACCATATTATTATGGATCCAATACTTGGCCGGATCGGTACCGTGGGCACCACGGCACTGCGCTATTTCCGCTTCGTGATGTGGAAACTGCAGATCCAATCCACCACCATGGATATCAAACCGGTTTCCTAAATATTTGGTGCTCATTGTTGTACACTCAATATGCCATCCGGGAAAACCATCGCCCCACGGGGAGTCCCACCGCATAATATGTTCGGTAGCAGCTTTTTTCCAGAGTGCAAAATCGTGCGGACTCTTCTTCTCGTCCATTCCTTCGGTATCACGGCTGCCGGCCTGCAAGTCTTCCAGTACCTTACCGGAAAGATCGCCGTAACTGTTGGATTCGCGATACTTTTCGAGATCGAAATAAATATTTCCATTAACCTCGTACGCCAACCCATTTTCCAGAATTTTTTCCACCAGCTTAATCTGCTCGATGATATGTCCCGAAGCTGTAGGCTCAATATCCGGACGTTTGCAGTTCAACGCATCCAATCCTTTATGATATTGAATGGTATAGTGCTGAACCACCTCCATCGGTTCAAGCTGTTCCAGACGAGCCTTTTTGGCAATTTTATCCTCACCGTCATCGGACTCCTCATTTTCAAGATGGCCGACATCCGTAATATTTCGCACGTAACGTACGTCATATCCACGATTTTCGAGGTAACGATAGATTACATCAAACGTGATTCCCGCCCGGGCATGGCCAAGGTGAGGATCACCATAAACAGTGGGGCCGCAAACATAATAACCCACATGTGGTGGATTCAGAGGCTCAAACGGTTCTTTTTTACGAGATAGCGAATTGTAGAGTTGAATAGGAAATGGTTCCTTTTCCGACATATATTTTTTTAGTTATCCGGATTACATCTCGGCATCAGTGTGGATGTAATCAATAAAACGTTGTTGAGTTTCTTTCTCCTTAAACGAACCGCGATAATTCGTGGTAACCGTTGTGCTCTCGCGATCCTTAATTCCTCTTGTTGAAACACAAAGATGCTTACTTTCTATATATACGGCTACATCTTCCGATTCAAGCGCACCCTGAAGCTCCTCTGCAATCTGGAGTGTCAACCTCTCCTGAACCTGTGGCCGACGAGCGTAATAATCGACAATTCTGTTAATTTTTGATAGGCCAATTACATCTTTACCGCTTCTATACCCAATGTGAGCTTTACCAATAAACGGCAAAAAGTGGTGTTCACAAAAAGAGGTTACGTTAATATTTTTCACGACTACCAAATCTTCATAATCGTATTTATTCCCGAATTTCCTGGCATCCGGTTTGTTTTCGGGATTTAACCCTTTAAATATCTCCTTCACATACATTTTGGCAACACGATACGGTGTTCCTTTTAAACTTTGGTCTTCCATATCAAGCCCCAGAGCATGCATTATGTGATAAAAATGCTCCTGAATCTCTTCGATCTTTTCATCGTCACTTAATTCAAAAGCATCGTCTCTCAACGGAGTTTGAACTGATGTGGAAATATGATCTTCGCCAATATCTTCAGCATCGGAATGATTTAATTCCAGCTCATCCAACACACTTTTTTCTTTACTCATTCTACTTCAATGCGGTTATACGTATAATTGTTTTCAGACTCTAAAATTACGGCTTATCACAGCAATTTCATAATTGAGCCCTCCCCAACCCATAATAGAAAAATAGGGTTCCCGGTGGGTTGATGGAGGGGCTGGCAGCTTTTTACGACGCTTTACGCTTTCTAAAGTTATTGATGATTCCACCATCGAGCAGAGCCTGCAGCTGGCGGTCACTCAACGTATGTACAGCGGTAAATTCCGTGCCTTTTGTTACGTTTTTCACCACAACCTGTTTACCGGCTTTCAGCTGCTCACGGATATTTTCAACTTTTATGATATCTCCTTGGTCTATGGAGTCAAAATCTTCCGGATTTTGAAACTCCAAGGGAGCAATACCGAAGTTAATGAGATTTTGCCACCCTATACGGGCGTAACTTTTTGCGATTGCTGCCCGCTGGCCTAAATACCGTGGCGCAATAGCTGCATGCTCCCGGCTCGATCCCTGCGCATAGTTTTCACCGGCAACAACAACATGTCCGCCGGCCGACTCTTTCGTTTCCATCGCCCGATCGTAAAACGATTCATCAACTACACTGAACGAAAATTTACTGATCTCCGGGATGTTACTTCGAAANGGCAATACATCTGCTCCCGCTCTAAGAATTTCATCTGTGGAGATGTTGTCTCCCATTTTTAGAAGCACAGGCACTTCAAAATCCTGCAGCTCTTCAAATTCCGGCAGCGTTGAAATATTTGGCCCTTTCACAAGCTCTTTTTTCTCATCATCTCGGGTAGGACCAATCAACATATCCCGGTTGATAATCATGTCGTCCAACTCCTCGTATTTTGGATACTCCATATCGTATAGATCTTCCAAATCACGTGGATCGGTAATCTTTCCTGTCAATGCTGATGCAGCAGCCGTTTCTGGGCTGCACAAAAACACGGAGTCCTCCTTTGTACCCGATCGATCAGGGAAGTTACGTGGAACGGTTCGCAGGCTATTTCGGCCTGATGCCGGGGCTTGCCCCATTCCAATACAACCGTTACATCCGGCCTGATGGATACGAGCTCCTGATTGTACAAGGTGAAGCATTACACCCTGTTTTACCATATTCTCGATAATCTGCCGCGATGTTGGATTTACATCAAAACTGACCTCATCACTAACTCTCCTGTTTTTCACTATTTCGGATGTGATCCAAAAATCGCGATAGCTAGGATTTGCTGATGACCCAATATACGCCTGGTAGATATCGTCACCGGCAACCTCGCTAACCGGAACTACATTACCGGGGCTGCTTGGCAGTGCTATTAGAGGCACTACATCATCAAGCACAATCTCTTCATGGGCATCGTACGTAGCTCCTTCATCCGCTACAATCTCTGTGTAGTCCTGGACTCTGTCTTGCTCTGCCAAAAATCTCTTGATTTCTCCATCTGATGGAAATACGGTTGTGGTAGCGCCCATTTCCGTACCCATATTGGCAATTACGTGACGATCCATGGCCGATAGCTCATCAACTCCGGGTCCGTAATACTCAATTACGTAGCCTCGGGCACCTTTCACATCATACCGGCGGAGCATTTCGAGCACCACATCTTTGGCGCTTACCCAATCCGGGAGTTTACCTGTTAATTTAACTCCCAGAACTTTCGGCATCTTCAAATACATCGGCTCACCGGCAATGGCAAAGGCCACATCAAGCCCGCCTGCTCCGAGTGCAAACATTCCCATACAGCCTGATGCCGGGGTATGACTATCAGATCCCGCCAGAGTTTTTCCCGGTTTAGCAAAATGTTCGGTATGCACGGGATGGCTTACTCCGTTTCCCGGCTTGCTGTACCAAATTCCAAATCGCTCAGCTGCAGATTTTAGAAACAGGTGATCATCCGGATTTTTAAAATCGGTTTGCAGCAAATTATGATCAACATATTGGCACGAAACCTCTGTTTTTGCTTTATCAAGGCCCATTGCCTCCAATTCAAGCATTACCAGCGTACCCGTCGCATCCTGAGTTAACGTCTGATCTATCTTGATTCCAATTTCCTCACCCGGAGTCATTTCGCCATCTACTAGGTGAGACTGTATCAGTTTTTCTGTGACATTCAGTGGTTTAGCCATAATTTCGGGTTTTAGATTCTTAACTATCTGTCTACTAAAGGTTTATAAATAGAAAAAAGTTCACAATTAAATAACTGAGCTAACACCTATGCTGTAAAGGTGTAATTAAACCATAAATTTTCCGAGAAGAGGTTGTTTTTAGGTTTTTTCGCCTATTTTTTTGTTTATTTGGGTAAGAAAAACTACAAGATTATGAAATACAACGATTTAATTGATCAACTTTCGGAAGCAACAGATCTGCCCAAGAACAAAACAAAGTCTCTTGTGGAAGAATCTATGTCTGTACTTCAAGATCAATTAAATGAGGGAAAAGGAGTTACAATTCCCAATTTAGGCACCTTTTCTACTAAGGTGAAAGAGATACGAAAAGTTTACAGCCCTCATCATAAAAAGCATATGATGATTCCTCCCAAAAGGGTTGTGGATTTTACACCTGCTTCCGGGTTAAAGGAGAAATTGAAATTTGTGGAGCCTGAAGATGAGTGAAAAGATCACTTTTAAGGAACTGATCGAACAAATTTCAAATGAGACAAAGCAGAGTCAAAACTCTACAAATAGCTTTGTTCATGAGCTTGTTCAAATCATCGAATCCGGGTTGGAAAACTCCGGGTCGGTCAGCATTTCCGGTTTTGGAAAGTTTGAGCTACGCTGGATGAATGAACGAAAAGGACGTAATCCACAGACCGGCGAAGAGATTACCATTCCGGGGCAAAATAAAGTGGTATTTAAGCCCTATAAAAAATTACGGGAAGACGTAAATAGGCCATATGCCAGCATGACACCCCGAATTTTGGATGATCAGGATGAAGAGTCTGACCAGGAGCATGTAGAAGCTGAAGATAAATCTAAACCAATTTCAGCACCCGCACTAAACGTATCGAGTTCAGCATCATCCCGGAAAGAAGAAACACCGAAGGAAGAAGATGGCGAATCGATGCTTGTGGAGAGAAGTAAGCCAAAATCGGATAGGCCACCAAAAGCTAAACCGATAGAAAAAACATCGCCAATTACCACATCTATGAAAGATGAAAGGGATATGGCGGAATCTGTACAAAAAGCCGGTAATTTTAAATGGTCGTATGCTGCGGCTTCTATAATTGCCGCGATTGCTCTCTTTGCTATTCTATTTATGATGTTACGCCCCGGCCCCACTACTGAAACTGCTCAAGAGCAACAATTTGTGCCTACAGATCAACCCGCACAAACACAAACAGGTACACTGCAACAGGCGGAACCTCAACAGGAGGCTGACGTTGGAGCATCAGAGCCGGATCAACCGGAATTCCTTTCTCATAACATAGAGGCAGGAGAATCTTTATGGAATATTGCTCAAGATTATTACGATGATCCCTATTTATGGCCTTTAATCTACGAGGAAAACCGAGACAAAATTGACAACCCAAATGTAGTGATGTCAGGTACCGATCTGTCGATACCTGTAGTTGAAGATGCTAATAACCTTACGCGTGATGAATCGGATAAGGTAGCAAATGGATATCTATCGCTTTACGAATGGACACTATCGCATGATTCTGACCAAGCCCGATATTTTTTATGGGCTGTCGGAAAATTTTCACCAGAAATTCTCGACCAGGCATCTCAGCAGGTCGAACCGGATGATTTGGCATTTGCCAAACGCCGATAAAAAATCCAAACCTATTCAAAACAGGAGTAATTATGATTCGCCATATCGTTATGTGGAAACTAAAGGAAGAAGCAGAAGGAGCCACTAAAGAGAAAAATGCTCAAAAACTTAAACTGATTCTGGAAGGGCTCAGAACGAATATCGATGAGATTAAGTCGGTTGAGGTTGGTATTCAAACCAATCAAGATGATGAAGATGGATTGGACGTTGTTCTCATTTGCGACTTTGAAACCGAGCTCGATTTCCAGATGTATACACGAAATGCTCACCATCAAAAAGCAATTAATTTTATCGAGTCAGTCGCCGACAAACGCTATTTTGTTGATTACAAAGTGGACGTTTAATTCATTTACAACCACAAAAAAAGCCGCTCCGATTTAATCGGGGCGGCTTTTTTAATTTTACCCTTCTCTGTTAACTTCCACCCTGTTGGCTTACGCATGGATCGTAGGCTTCATCATCAGTACAAAGTGATACACCCGGCTGATTTAATACATCTACCCGTGGAATTTGGGCATCAAATACCTCCTCCATCACCCGTAAAAACTCGTTTGCCAATATCGCATTGCCACGCTGGTTGGGATGGACCCCATCGGTAGAAAATACACCGTTCGGGCTAAAATCGGGCTCCAGGAATGTACCGTCTACACGTATTCCGGGCCGACTGCCATCCATGCCAAATATTTCAAGAAATGCACTGTTTTCGGCATTGGCATCATAAAAAGCTACTCTTTCACCTTCACTATTTGCCGAGGCAACAACCCCTTCGATGATACCATTAAACTGTGCTCGTGCAGTTTCAATCTCCATAATATTTTCGGCTGTGAGCACGAACTGAGCTGGCAATGGAACTACAACTCCTTTTGGAGTAGCAGGTCCTCCTGTACCTAATTCCTGTGCAGCCGTAAAAAGTACGATTTCAGTAATTTCATTCACTTGAACCATTGGGCGTGCTTGGACATAAAGATCCAAAATGTCATCTCTATGATCTTGAGTATAATTAAATTCAGAATTTTCATCTGTTTGTTCTACTAACTCATCAAACTTAGGCCCTAGATCTTCTAATGAAGGATCCACAAATAAAATTGGATTGTTTCCCTCTGTTAAATTGTGTCTTCTTCTCTCAGCATCCATTTCATCATGGCCATTCGCAACAATATCATCTAACGCCCTATTAAAAAGCCTCAGATGTGGTGTATTATTAAGTGAATTAGCATTACCTCCTGATAGTTCAACCGCATCATAAGAAACAGCCTGAAATATCGGGATAGCCAGAAGTGGAGGGATATTTGCAACAATTCCCTGGGCCTCGGTTTGGCTCATCAATGTATTCATCACCGCCCCAAAATATTGTTCAAAATCTGAGGGGTCGGTCAATATATCAGAATTAGTCGCTCCTCCCAGTGCATATCCGAGAACATCATTGCTTCCTATCCAGAGTGAGAAGAAGGTTGGGTTACTGCTAATGGCGTCTTCCAA
>SL_4KL_010_BRINEDRAFT_10000547_pt1 | contig 19487 bp, 28 predicted proteins | sample SodLak_010_BRINE_2_FD_10664 | JGI IMG/M metagenome (IMG submission 10664)
CACCGGAGGGGCCTGTTTCTTCCCTGTGAGGGGCGCTGAGCAGGCGCAAATCCTCGGGCACTTCCAGGCGTCCCGGGTCCCAGGGTGCGATCAAGACCAGGGAAGCGGAAACAATGCTCAGGCCGAGAATGCCCGCCTTGTACCACATTCGGTCGAGCTTGCTCTGTTTGCGGATATAAATAAATGAGGCGGCCGGAAAAGCCAGGCCAAAAAACATTAACATGCTTGTTTCCACATCCGCGAAGCTTTTGTGCCACAGGTAAGCATAAATCAATAATCCCAGCAGGATCAGCGGAGCAATGTTTTTGCCCCGGTCCACCAACAACAGCTGGAGGCAAACAACCAGGAAAACAACCAGGGAACTAAATGTCCAGGCCAGGTGCAGGCCGACCCGGCTGGTATCATAAATCCAGGCTTGAAGCTCACCGGCCAGCTCCCCGGCAAATAGAAGCGGGCTGTAGATGGCCAGGTCAAAACCGTGGGCCAGGGCGACCATCGCAGCCGGGATGGCAATAATAATGGCGCCGGTTATTTTAGGCCGGGCGGACATGAAAAAGGCCAGCAAGCCGGCCGCTATCCACAGGCTCCAGTGTGGGGCATGCTCGGTATGCCTGGTAATTGAAAGCATCAGGATGACCGCCATGGCGATAAGCAGCCAAATTTCCAGGTGCCAAATTTTTTTCAAAGCCATCAGGTTTCCACCCTCCTTGCCTGGACCCGGTTTTTATTTAAAACCAGCTGCCAGATATAGAAGTGGTTCAGGAGGTTGTCATATAAAGGTTCCCCGTTTTCGCTGCTGACCAGCAGCGAAAGCTTCTGGCCGGTCTGCTTAACCCGGCTCAGGCCGCTCAAATAGTTGTGATCTAAGCCGGGCACGGCCCAGATCAACCTGTTTCCGGCCGCCTGGTGGTTTGATAAGACGTGTTCAAGCAGGGTTTCCCGGCAATCTGCTTTTAAACCGGTAAACAGTTTTTTCAGCGCATTCAACTGCCTTTTGCCCCTGGCCGGCGGGAGATAGTGAGCTCTGCCGTCGTAAGTCAGCAGTCCCACCTGGTAGTTGTTGGAAAGCAGGTGGGTGAGAAAGGCGAATACTTTTTCCAGGGCCAGGTCCTGCATTTCCTCAGAAGGGTAAAGCCTGCCGGAAAATTCAAGGGCGACCATCAGCCTGGCCTGGCTGGTAATTTCGGGCCGCTTGACATAGATTTCACCCTGCCCGGCAGAGACCTTCCAGTTAATCAGCTTGAAAGGATCACCCGGGACAAAAGGCCGCAGATCGTAACTTTCAGTATAGTCGAGCTGGCTGTAAGGGTTCCTGTGAATGTTGCGCCTGGCGCCGTACGGTTCGACGCTTTCTACGTGATAATGCCCGCTAAAGGGCAGCGTCCGCGGATAGACGGCAAACCTGCTTTCCCCGGGGAAACTTTTTTCTACGGCCAGGGCCCCAAACAGGGTCTGCAGTTTTATTTTGAAGGGGCCGATACTTTGAAACCCCCTTCTTAAGCACTGCAGGCGGTACTTGACTTTCCAGGTGCCCAGCGGATAGTTGTCGTCAAACTCCATCTTTGTTTCCGGCAGGCCCGGTTTATGGCCCGGCCTTTCATGTCCTTCTTCCGGCGACCTGCCTTCCGGTTTATCTCCGCCTTGATCTCCGCCCGGCCCGGGCCCATCTACTGCGACAAGCCCCTTTCCCCTCAGTCCGTCCAGGTAAAGCTCGGCGTAGGGAGCGGGATGAACGAATCATTCAGGACTCTTAATTCTAAGTTGATAAAGCTTTTCCTGGCTGTTTCCCGGGGTTCGAGGCTTAAATAGAAATCGATGTTTTTGGCCAGCTGGATCAGCCATAACAGGGATCCCAGGGCCCAAAAGGCAAGAAACCAGAAAGCAATCCAGAAAACCGGGGCTCCGCTAAACAGGGCCGTCACGAATAAAATAACCAATCCGGCCCAGTAGTACGGGTTGGCCAGCTTTAGTTTAATTTTTTCTTCTCCGCTCATTTCTCACCGACGTTCCCGGGCACCTGGACCCTGGAAACGATCTCATCCAGGATGGTCTTTGCCTTTATCTCTTCAAAAAGAACGGCCTGGTTCAGGATCAGCCGGTGCCCGTAGACAGGATGGATTAAAGCCTGGATGTCGTCGGGCAGGACGAATTCCCTGCCCTGCATGTAAGCGCGGGCCCGGGCACACTGGATTAAATGCAGACTGCCGCGCGGGCTGATCCCCAGGGCCACCTGGTCATGTTCCCTGGTTGCTACCGAAAGCCTGGTTGCGTACTCCAGCAGGCTTGGATCGACATAAACAGCGGCCGCCTCTTCCTGGATCCGGACCAGTTCACCGGGGGTCATCACCTGTTCGATGCGCTCTAAGAGATCGTCGCGGGCAATGTCTTTTAAAAACATCATTTCGCTGTCCGGGGGAGGATAACCGAGGGAAAGGCGCATGGTAAAACGGTCCAGCTGCGATTCAGGCAGGGGAAAGGTGCCTTCATACTCATGGGGGTTCTGAGTGGCGACCACCAGAAAGGGCTCGTCTAAAATATAAGTGATCCCGTCTGCGGTTACCTGCTTTTCCTGCATAGCTTCCAGGAGCGCAGACTGGGTCTTGGGGGAGGTGCGGTTTATTTCATCGGCTAAAAGCACCTGGGTAAAAACCGGGCCTTCCTGGAAAGTCCATTCTCCGGTTTTATGGTTGTAAATCGACACCCCGCTGATATCGGTGGGCAAAAGATCGGGCGTACACTGGATCCGCTTAAACTTGCAGCCCGTCGCCCTGGCCAGGCCCTTTACCAGGGTGGTTTTCCCCACTCCCGGCACGTCTTCAAAAAGTACATGCCCCCTGGCCGACAGCCCGGTTACCAGCTGTGCGATTACCTTTTCCTTCCCCAGGATGGCCCGGGAAAGGGTTTCAACCAGTTTAGCTAGTTTCTGCGGCCCAGAAATTGTTTGCCAGCTCCCCGCCAGGCTGCCCCAAAACATGCGGCAGCACTTTATCACCAGGATAATTGATCTGAACTTATAAACCTGCACCACTATTGTAGCAAAAGGCCGGTGATTGTAAAAGTAGAGGGGATCATTCAGGCGCGTAGCAAGGGTGTAGCGCAGGGACGGAGTTGTTGCTACATATTCTTCGTTTCATACCTGAGTCGCCGCCTGGCGCAGCCAATCAGCAAGACCGTTTCGTCAAGCTCACCGCTGCTCAGCTTGCGAGTAGCAATGGGATGAGCTACTGCTACTGGGCCTTTTATGAAGCTAGGAATGAAAATTACCTCAAGAAAATGTTTTTAAGATCATTTTTACAAATTGGTTTATCGGTGAATGAGTCTGTAGTGGAGTACAGATCTTATTGATGTAAATGGTATATTTTGCTATACTATCAATGGTCGGATAATAATTAAAAGGTGAGGCGCTATGGGAATAAGTAAGGTTGTCAAAAAGTACGACATTAATAATCAGCCAAATGATTTTTCTTACTGGCAATCAAAATCATATCAGGAGCGACTTGCCGCATTGGAGCAAATACGTTCAGAATACAACTCGTGGAGATATCATGCTGAACAAAGATTTCAAAGAGTTTATCGAATTATTAAACAAAAATAGGGTCAAATACCTTGTAGTGGGCGGATACGCTGTTGCACTCCATGGGTATCCTCGTTATACAAAAGACCTCGATGTTTGGATTGAGTTAACCCCTGAAAATGCAAGCAATATTTTGAAAGCACTCGAAAAATTTGGCTTCGGATCACTGGATCTAAAACAGGATGATTTCCTTAAAGAAGATCAGATTATTCAACTGGGTTATCCCCCCAATCGCATTGATATAATGACCTCACTGAAAGATTTAACATTTAAGGATTGTTTCGACACAAGGGTAAAAGTAGAAATTGAAGGTGTTCAAATTAATTTTATAGGTCTTGATAATTTAAAGAAAAACAAACGGGCTGTCGGACGTTTGCAGGATCTCGCAGATTTAGAGAATTTAGAAACGTAATAAGTGCAGCGCAGGGACTGTAGCGCAGGGACGGAGTTGTTGCTACATATTCTTCGTTTCATACCTGAGTCGCCGCCTGGCGCAGCCAATCAGCAAGACCCGTTTAGTCAAGCTCACCGCTGCTCAGCTTATATAAAAGAAAACCCTAACCTATGCGCCTCCGGCCTGGCTGTGTTAAAATAAGCCCATATAGCGATTATAAGAAAATCATTAAGAGACGAGGTGCTTTAAATGAACAGGAAACAGGCTGAAGTTATGCAAAAAGGACAGGGATTCGTGGCCGCCCTTGATCAGAGCGGGGGGAGCACGCCTAAAGCGCTGGCAGGTTATGGAATATCAGAGGACCAATATAAAAATGAAGATGAGATGTTCGACCTGGTTCATGCTATGAGGACCAGAATTATCAGCAGCCCGGCTTTTACATCGAAGCATATTCTGGCAGCGATTTTATTTGAACAAACCATGGATCGAACTATAGAAGGCCTCTATACGGGAGATTATCTATGGGAGAAAAAGGACATTGTTCCCATTCTCAAGGTAGATAATGGCCTGGATGAGGAAAAAGAAGGGGTTCAACTGATGAAACCGATCACAGATCTGGATTCCAAGCTGGACCGGGCAGCAGAACGAAAGATGTTCGGAACCAAAATGAGATCTGTCATAAAAAGCGCTAATCTGGAAGGAATTAAAAAAAATGTCGAGCAGCAATTTTTCTACGGCAAAAAAATCATGGCAGCAGGGTTCGTTCCGATCCTGGAGCCTGAAGTTGATATCAAGAGCCCGGATAAAAATGAATCAGAGCGGTTAATGAAAATAGAAATATTGAAGCACCTGAATAACCTTTCTGAGGACGAAACCATTATGCTGAAGCTTTCCATACCGGATCAAGATGGTTTCTATTCTGAATTAATTGAGCATCCAAAGGTTATGCGCGTAGTAGCGCTTTCCGGTGGTTACAGCAGAGAAGAAGCGGTTACAAGGTTAGAGAGGAACCCCGGCCTGATTGCAAGCTTTTCCAGGGCCCTGGTAGAAGGCCTTTATGTTGATCTATCAGACCAAGAATTTAATACAATGCTGGGCAATTCTATAGAAGAAATTTACAGGGCCTCGATAACATAAAATAATAAAAAGCGATTCCGTTAACCATATCAATCGAAATGAGGGGGAGTATGAAACTTTAGGTATGAAATCAAAGTAAGGGCCGGAGAGCTTTGCCAGCTATCCTTTAAGTCAGCCTGTTTTAAGATGCTGTTTAAAGTTCCGGAAGCTGGGAACCGGCAGCCAGGTCATCTTGAATCATTGCCAAGAAGGAGCATTGCTCGACCATGAAAATTAATGAGTTTAAGCTGGAAAGATATTTCGCCATTTATGAGTTTTCGGCAAAGTACCTTCTAAGCCCATCTGACTGCGAGAGCTTAACCATGAAAGAGCTTATAGACAATGCTGATCAGGACAGCCTGAGACTATGGCATAACCTGAAGCTCAGCTACACGGAGTCGATGGGTCACCCCGCCTTGCGGGAAGAAATTGCCGGGTTTTATCAAGACATAGCAGCGAGCAATGTGATTACCGCTGTTCCGGAAGAAGCTATTTTCATAACCATGCATGCCCTTTTAGAAGAAGATGATCATGTAATCATTATTGACCCGGTTTACCAGTCCCTCAAAGAAATTCCCGCCTCAATAGGCTGCTCCATAACTCCCTGGCCCATGGAGGAAAAAGATAACCGCTGGCACCTGGATCTGGACCTGCTGGAAAAAAGCATTACCGCCGAGACGAAAATGCTCATTGTTAATTTCCCCCATAACCCGACCGGATACTTGCCGAACCCGGAACAGTTCAACCGGATCATCGAAATAGTGCGCCGCCATGACCTCTACATCTTTTCAGATGAAATGTACTGGCTGCTGGAGCACGAAGGACAGAGGAGGTTACCTCCTGCCGTCGATTGTTATGAAAAAGCAATAACCTTGTTCGGCCTTTCCAAAACCTTTAGTCTCCCCGGCTTAAGAGTGGGGTGGATTGTTACCCGGGAAGATGCAATGCTGCGCAGACTCTCCGCGCTGAAGGACTACACAACCATATGTGGAAGCGCGCCGGGTGAAATCCTGGCCATTATGGCTTTGCGGCAAAAAGAAACCATCTTAGAAGCCAACCAGAATAGGATCCGCACTAACCTGGAAGCGGCAAGAGAGTTTTTTACCAGGCATGACAGACTGTTTACCTGGCTTGAGCCCTTAGGAGGCTCAACAGCTTTTATTAAGCTTAACCCCGCCATCAGCGTAGTCGAATTTTGTGAGAAGTTACTGGAGGAAAAAAGCATCATGATCGTGCCGGGCGAGATTTTTGATTATGAAGGCAACTATTTTAGAGTTGGACTGGGCCGCGATAACTTCAAAGAGATCATACATGAGTTGGAAGACTATGTAATTAAATTATGAGAAAGTATGAGAAAGCGGCGGTGGGACAGTTTCATGATGTGCTGCAGGGCTTTCTATCCACGCAAAAACTAGCATTTCAAGACCTGACCCCATTTACACCCGGGATCGCTAAAATACAAACAGAGCGATTAATGCTGCTACAATAATGACGATCGGTATTATAAATAAGAGCACCACAGAAATGATATAGGCAAGGATGCTCATTCCCGTGGTAAGACCGTGGCTCTCACGAAGGGCGATGACTTGTAAGACAATGACCCATATTGAAATACCGAACCCGGCAAGGCTGTTTAATAACATGCCTGCCCAGCCTAAGAAAGCGGCAAAAAGCGAAACCGGGACCCCAATGATTGAAGGAAAACTGGCAAAGGTATAGGCTGAAAAGATATTCCAGTATCCACCGCTGCCTCCAAAAAGCCGCCCGAAAAGATGCAGGACCAGGGTAAAAACGAAAAGCGCCACAACAGTAAAGAAAAATCCCCCTATAATAAGTACAGCAGGAGCGATNGTAATNGCAAACTGCTGCATGGCTTCATCAAACATGCCATACCTGTACTGCTGAAAGGTAACTGCAGCCCCGGACATAAGTGAAACTGCAAGGTATATTAAAAATCCCCATCCGGCAGGTTTTTCTCGGGCAATTTCATTCAGTGTCCCCACCGGCCTGGTTATAACACCGTACAGCCAGTCAAATATTCTGTCTCCCATTCTGAATACCTCCTAAAAAATTAACGGAGCTGGTAACGGAAATCGGGCGGCAAGCCCTCTTTCAGCATTTCAAGCTTGATCATTTCCGGCCCAATCAGGGCTTTTTCAAGCACGGTTAGCACCCGGTATCCGAATGCAATAAACTGATCGAAAATCGAAGGCGGCGGGAATTCATAGCGGACAGGATGCTCAAAATCGTTTAACTCGGCCAGGTAGGCAATAGCCTCCTCAATCCCGCCAAGCCTGTCGACCAGTCCCAGTTCCAGGGCCTGGCTGCCCAGGAAGAGTTCTCCCGTCGCCAGTTCCCGAACTTCTTCAACGCTCATGCCACGTCCTTCAGCTACGGCAGAAATAAACTGGTTATAAGCTTCATCGGAAATATTCTGGATGATTTCCCGTTCTTCTTCAGTCAGAGTCCGGCTCAGCATGTCCTTGTGCTCTCCCGATTTAAATGTCTCGACTTCCAGGCCGAGCATCTCGTAAAGACCCTCCATGTTGATTACCTGGCTGATCACGCCGATTGAGCCGGTGATTGTCCCCGGCTGGGCGACAATACCCTGGGCAGCCGAAGAAATGTAGTAACCGCCTGATGCAGCCATGTCGGCCATCGAGACGACAACCGGTTTTTCGAAATCTCTGATCATGGCGGAAATTTCCTGAGAGGCGGCGATTGAGCCTCCCGGGCTTTCAACTCTCAGAACCACGCCCCTGATCAGATCATCTTCTGCTGCCCGTTCGAGCTGGTTAGAGACAACCCGGGGTGAAATGCCCGCTGCAAAAGGGCCACCCGGCCCTTCCTGAATAGACCCGCTCAGCGTGATGACCACAATACGGTCTTCATCTGCTCGCGGGCGATCCCTGGCTGGCCCCGGATCACTTAGGAGAGGCAGTAAAATTAACGCAATAATCGATACAGCGATCAGCGAAATGATCACAATTTTACTTTTCTTCACAACTATCACTCCCGGCAGTTTATTTGCCTGCTTCTTTCCTACTTAGACAACCCATCAATATTTCCTGCCCCGGGATTTTAAAATAAAGGAAATAGGAAGAAAAACATCATCTTTTTAATTGATTGCTGCCGGTTTGGCCGCCACCGAATCTGAGAGATGTGGCACCGATTTAATCCGGCATTTCATTGAGCATTCTTCCGCTTTCTATTCGAACCCATTTAAAAATAAGCAGTGTATTACATGTTATTGAGCAGCTTTCTAATAGACTTATGGGCATCCTGTAAAATAGAATAAAATGAAATAAACAGTTAATAAAATCAAGGTGGTCGGCCGGTGAAGAACTTCAGGATACTTTGAACCGACGGAACGTTTAGAATATAATAAAGGCAGGATGATTATTAATGCTCTAGTTGCTCTAGGGACGGTTCTCTGTTTGGATCGGTAAAGCCATCATAAAAGATGACAGGGGTCGATATAATGGTCGATTCAATGAATTGGCTTGATCTGTTTATCGCTGCCGGTTTATTGCTTTTCATTATTGCAGGTTTTCGACACGGGTTTCTGATCGGACTGGTTGAATTAGTAGGAATCTTGGTATCGGTGGGTATTCCCCTGTTTTTATACCTTCCGGTTAGCAGGATTCTGGAAGGTTGGGGTATATCCCAGGTATATTCTGGGGCCCTGGCTTTTGTGATCATATTTTCCATCGTATTATTCTTATTTTTTAGCATCGCTGATAAGATATACCGGTGGATACCTGATCAGATCCACGCTTCGCCGGTAAATCAGTTTTTTGGCTTACTGCCAGGTTTGCTCAGAGGACTAGTTGCGATCACCATTCTGATTGCCCTTATTGTTTCTTTTCCTCTACCGTTTATTACCCCTGATCATGTAGAGCAATCATATCTCGGATCGCCGCTTTTGGATACAGCCGTTACAGTGACTGCCCTGACCTCGCAGATTTTCGGCGAAGCTTTTCAGCATGCCATAGGCTTTTTAACCATCGAAACCGAGGTTGGTGAAACAATTGATCTCAGGTTCACAGTCGCTGATCCGGAAATTAATGAAGATGCTGAAATGGAAATGCTCCGCCTGGTCAACGAGGAACGGACCCGTGAGGGGCTGCCTGAACTGGTCATTGATGAAACTCTGCGTGATGTTGCCCGTGAGTATTCGGTTGATATGCTGCAAAGAGGGTATATGGGCCATATTGATCTTGAGGGCAATACACCATTTGACCGCATGCGGGACGGTGGCGTATCATTCATCACCGCAGGAGAAAATCTTGCCCTTGCTCAGACTGTTTCCATAGCTCATAAGGGCCTGATGGACAGCCCCGGTCACCGGGCGAATATACTAAGTCCGCACTACAGGCGGGTGGGCATCGGGGCCGCTCAGGGCGGCAGGTATGGCACCATGTTCACACAAAAATTTGCCAACTGATAGAAATAACACCACTTAACGGCACCCAAGTTGTTGATGTGAACCGAAAATGGACAGGCAAGAGATGGATCATGAGCGCTATTCCCCGGCGCCGAGGATTGAGATGAAGGATAAAAGCTACCGGGCGCGCCGCAGGAGGTAAAAGAAGCATCTGAATATTTGTGTGGTTTGGTAGCAGGTACTCCGTCCCTCTGCTACCCCTCTGCTACCGTTTCTCTGCTTCATCCCGATCAACCGTTAAAACTGAACATGTTAAAACATCACCTCTGTAAAAATAATACTGTGCTCTATGCTATAATAATGTAATTCAAGAACATAACTAGACCCGCCGGTATTATGAAAAAGAGGTCCTTCGCAAGCGTCCTTATTTGCAGAAAAAAATGGTATATATATGTGTTGAAAAATCCGATTGCTCAAGAAATGCAAGAACACAATCGTTATCGGTTTTGGGGAGAGATTAAGGAACTTAATGGTAAAATACTAAGAGTTATTACTTTGGAAGATAAGAAAACCATACACAATGCTTTTCCGGACAGGAGGTTTAAAAGATGAAATTAAATTATTATGCTGATACAGATTCACTGTACATTGATTTATCCGAAAAGAAAAGTGTTGAAACAATAGAAATTGCCTTGGCATTAATCTTGATTTAGATGAGGCAGGAGAAGCAGTAGGAATTGATATAGATAACGCTAGCAAAAAACTAAATTTAAATGAACTCACTATAAACCAACTTCCTTATAAAAACGGTTGACTGCGCCGTCAAGCATGCCCGCGTTTAAAAGAAGCAAGCCTTCCTGGTAGGTGTTTCTAGCCTTTTCCATTCTCCATTTTATTAAGCTCATTGTTCATATGCTAATACCGTCTTGTTCTGTAGCTTTATAGAAATAAGTATGCTTTAGGTAATCAGTGTCAAAGGAGCTTTTTGAATAGATTATTGGACTGATAACAACATCATATTTTAAATTCATTTCAACAGCAATGTCATAAATCAAATCCTTGATATCAACTGTTACTTCTGACACAATAACCAGCAAGTCCAGATCTGAATAAGGTGTGCTGTAACCAGTGGCTTTAGATCCAAAAAGTTTTATCTCTAATAAAGATTTACCCAGCTTATTTAATAAAATTGACTTAAATTCAGTGACAGCAGTATGTTCTTTTTCTATCAATACATTTTTTAGGTGTTTCACGTTATATAACCACCCTGCTTGCTTAAATTACTGACAATATCATTTTATCATACTTCTATGAAACGATGACAAATAATATCTAACCCTTCCGGTATGATGCCCCTGGCGCAGGCGAACTTCTGAATTAAAAAGTTTCAGGATAAGCCGCAGGCCGTAAGATAAGCATCATGGGTATTTAAATGGTAGCAGGTGCCCCGTCCGTCACCTTAGTGGTGGGTATTCCCATTTGACATAAATCCCACTTAATTGTATTATTTGTTCAAGGAGGTGTCAGCCATGAAAACTATTAACTTAACTGTAGACTCAAGAAAAAGGATTTCACTCAACAAGTTGCTCCCAGATTTACCGGTGAGCTCGGTCAGGGCTTACCTGGATGGCGATAAAATTATCCTTGAACCTATGGTAGAAGTACCTGCACGAGAAGCCTGGCTGTATCAAAATGAAAAAGCTTTATCCAAAGTAAAAACTGGTCTTTCCGAAGAGGGTACTATTAAACGTGGTTCATTCAGAGAATACACAGAGGATTAAATAATGCACGAACTACTATTTACGCCTCAGGCTGACAGTGACTTAAATCAATTAGAATCCGATCCCTCTAAAAAAAGAGTTCTAAAAGCTGTTCGGAAAACTCTTGGGCTGATGGAAACAAATCTACGCCACCCTTCACTACAAACCCATGAATTTCAATCTTTGAAGGGGCCAAATGGTGAAAAGGTTTTTGAAGCTTATGCCCAGCAAAACATCCCCAGTGCTTACAGGGTGTTTTGGTATTATGGACCTGGCAGAAAAGAAATCACAATAGTCGCCATAACCCCACATCCTTAGGCACTTAAAACATGACAGATAAAACGTCCCCCTGCTAAATATCCACATCAGCAATCCAAGTGTGGCGAGAGAAGTTTATTTTTCCACCGGCAGCTTGATAAAACCGGCTGTGGAAAAGTGAGAGTCAAAGGTATAAGCTTCCTTTATTTGTCGTTCTTCCATTATTTTAAAAGAAATGGCATCGGTTAATGAAATACGATGATCTTTATACTTTCTAATTAAGTCAAAAGCATCTGCAGTTAATCCGGCATCAGGATAGACTACCTCAATCTTGATTGAATCTGTGATCTTATCCCACCATTGAAGGGCAACACTGCTGCTGCAATCAAACCGCAGCATAATGTAGGTTTCAGCCACTACAAGGTTTGAAGTTATTAACCTGGCATAGTTGTTGAAGCAATGTCGATAAAAGTCTCCAGCAACAGGGTGGTACCGGTCACGACTATTTACCACTGCTACCCAGGCCGAAGTGTCGACAAATAAGGGTTCCACTATTCCGGCCCCCAGCTTGCTTTTTCTTCTGCAACCAGGTAATGGTCATGGCTCAATGCGGTGTCTGTACTTTTGCCGCTGCCCATACCTATGATCGCAAGGCCGGGGTCGTCATCTGCCAAGTCTTCATTTAAGCAGCGGTAGAGATATTCCCTGACCAACTGGGACTGGGTGATCTTTTTCTTTTTTGCCATTTTCTTTATTTTTTTATGAATGCTTTCTTCCAAATGAACTTGTAATGGTGACATTTTCATGATAAATATCTCCTTAATCATTTTACATAATTAAGTATAAATGAAATGTGAAGAATGAGAAACTATACAGGGCGGCCGAATCATCTGGTAATAGACAAAGATAGACGCAGCATGAGTGCCCACTAACCCAGGAGATTTTTAGAAGGAAAAACCACTAAACTGGTTGATGAAGACAAGATATAATTTAACTGGAATTAATATTCTCTCGGAGCAGGATTTCAGATTTAGAAGCTTTAATTAAATAGTAATATAGTATAGGAGAGCATTAAAAGAAATGCAGGGGCAGGTGGCTGGTTTTATTATTTGAAATTAGCCTTCAGTTAATTGATGGAAGATGTGTTTGCAATGGCCAAGAAAAAAAGGGACTATCCCAAAAGAATTAAAGCAGATATTGAAAGAGCCCTTATAATAGCTTACTACGAGCTGATTTGTGGGCTTAATGTCAGTTTGGTATTTGAGAGTAGCAAAGTGGAGGATGTGGTCGCTCTGGCCTGGTCGCCGGGTTTGCTTATCGGCATGGATTTTTCTTCTTATTATCATTTTACCGAGGGGCAAAAACCCCAGACCCGCCTGCGTCATTTAAGCAGAAAAATTGAGGGTTTGAAGCGCCATGGCGATTTTTTACAAAGTCATCATCAAGAAACATTCGAGATATTATACGAGATCTGGTGTTTTATTCCTCCCAATGATTATGTGCAGATAACTGTGGAACAAGCAAAGGAGGAAGGTCTGCCGGTAAAGCTTGTTGAACCTGAAGAACTAAGCAATCGTATTAAACAAACAGCCCTTATTGATCCAAAAGATGAAGACATGGTAGAGGCCAATGCTTTTCTCTGGTCTGCTGAGCTTTTGCGGAGGGCCGGTGCTTTCGCCGGTAACAAATAAATTATTTACTATTAGGGAAGGAGCAAGGAGGAGGTTACGGTTTGGCTGTTAAAGCCGTTAAATTAATTTACTACCCTTATGTTGATGATTATAAGTTTACCACCCTGGATTATACCATCGGTGATTTAGGGCTGGTAAAGGGGCAAAGGTTTTATTACCGGTTTGATTTTGGAGATTCCTGGTAGCTTGAAATTTATGTTACCGGGATTGACAAAGACAGCCCATTACCTTCAGATTATGAAATAATAGCACAAAATAACAACAAACAGTAAACCAGTAAGGAGGGCTTTGTTTGGACAAAGAGGGAAAAGTATTCAGAAGCTATGGCCCAGAAGGTGGCGTTAACCCTCACGTCGCCGCGCAGGTTAAGTTTAATAACAGCCCTTCAGTTTTTGCTATTGTTGATGAATATTGTTTAGAGCCTGGTTGCGGTTGCAGGGATGTTACCCTTGGGTTTTATGAAGTTGTGGATAATGCATTTGAGGAACCGCATTTTAAAATAATGGTTGATGTAGATACCTGGGAAATTAAAGATCAGCGTATTTTTATAACGGATCTTGATTGTGAAGCAATGATCGAAGAATTTATCAGAGACATTGACAAGTCAACCAAATCAAGAATCAGGAAGAGATTTGAAACAGGCAAGCAATATGGTGGTGATCAGCCGCGGCATGATTTAGATCTGTCTGCTTACAAGCAGGGGGAAAGTGTTATCTACGCCGAGGTTTTTAATTCCACCCATTATCAGAGGTTTACTTTTTATCATGGCGGAATTAATTATCAGGTATTGGATCGGTATTGCATCAACCCCGATTGCAAATGTGATGATGTGCTTCTGGAATTTTTCAGCCTGGATAAAAAAGATGACATCTACAGGGCGAATTTCTTAGTGCGGGTAGATTTAAAAACCGGCAAACATACGATTGAAGAAAAACATGGCCCCATAAACAATAATAAAGTAGACGAAATATACTCACACTTTATGAACAATCTATGCAACAGCAATGAAGAGAACGATTTCAACTTTAAGCTCTTGAAAGATAGATATGATCGCATGAAAAAGATAAACCTTACTAAACAATTAACTGAAGATAAGGGCGGCGTTCAGAGTAAGCAGTCCCCTCATAGTACAGTTGCTTTCAAAGTTGGCCGCAACGAACCTTGCCCTTGTGGAAGCGGGAAAAAATATAAAAAATGTTGTGGGCGCAGCTAAAGGCAGGAGAGCGCTTTGACTAGCATGCTATTCTGCAATGTCAATCCTGAAGAAATGTAGCATTTCAAGACCTGACCCCATTTCGCAGCAGAAAAGCAAATTCCCATCTCCATAAAGCCAGTTTATAGGATGCGTCACCGAAAAAGATGATCACAATACCGGTAGATCCTTTGAAAACATATTACATCTGGACCCCACTGGCCCTGACAGGAGCGGACCTCCTTCCAGAAAAGAATGTTCTTATCGAAATCAAGGATACTCGGATCATGTCAATACGCTGGATGTCACAGGACCAACTGCCCTTATCTGTGACGAAAAACCCTGGGTTTATCTGCTTTAAAGATAACGTCACCCTGATGCCGTGCCTGATCGACGCCCATGTCCACCTGGCCCTTGATGGGAAAAAAATCGAACACCCGGCAGGATTATCTGCCCAAAAGGAACTCCCACGGCAAAGAATAATGCAAACCCTGCAGGATACAGGCGATTCAGGGATCGGAGCTGTCCGTGATGGCGGGGACTTAAAGGGCATTAACCTTTCGATTAAACGAAATATCACAAACAGGAATTATTGTGGACCCCAAATCGTCGCCACCGGCCAGGCCTTGAGAAGAAAGGGCAGCTATGGATCATTTCTGGGTAATGGTTATACTACTGCTTCAGAAATACCGGGACTGATCCAATCGCTGAAAGCAGCAGGTGCAGACCAGGTAAAAGTTATAGCATCAGGAATAGCAAGTTTTTTTGAGTATGGACTGGTCAAGGGGCCGGTACTTTCCAGTGATGAATTAAGGGTAGTAACCGGGCTTGCACGCAATTTGAAGCTTAAAGTTATGGCCCATGCCAGTTCTGCAGAAGCAGTGGCGGGGGTAGTTGAAGCAGGAGTGGATTCAGTAGAGCACGGTTATTTTGTGAACAACCACACTTTACAAAACATGGCCGACAAACAGATAGCCTGGATTCCCACTATCATTCCAGTGGCAGCCCAGGCCAGGGAACCACTGTGTATCGAACGCACAGCCGGTGAAATAGAAGTAATTAAAAGATTATACGAAGAACAACTGGAAAAATTAAGCATTGCCGCTAAAGCAGGCGTACCTTTAGGAATAGGTACTGATGCTGGAGCAGGCGGGGTAGAACATGCCTCAAACCTCGTTGAGGAAATGCTGCTTTACAGCAAAGCCCCCCTTGATAACAGGTCCATACTGCGGGCGGCAACAACGGTCAATGCAAAAATCCTGGGGCTTGAAAAGGATATGGGCCGAATTGAAAAGGATTATAAGGCAGCGTTAATCGCAGTTAAAGGCAATCCTCTTGAAGACCTGTCCCGGCTTAAAGATATAATCGCCCACCTCTTAATTGGTTTTAAGCAAACCTTTTAGCTCGCTTAAGGTCACTCAACAATCTGGGCCAGGAGCGCTTTTAGGCGGGGCCGGGCAGTTTTCCAGCATGAATTCCGATTTCACTCTAAGCAGCATTTCAACTTTATTAACATTCTCTGTTCCCAATCTTCTTGTCCACTTGGAGCAGAAACTGAAGGAAATTTTTTTGAATTCTTCCTGCTTCAATTCCAATCTTATAATGCTTCTTATCTGAAATCGATGTCATCTTTTCATCCAATGATTCCCCTTCAATCCAAGACAGCAAAATATATACATTCTGATCATTATTACATATTCCAATATCAACCCCGGTGTTCGGATGCCTGGTCGTTTCTTCCAGGGCTTCGCCCTTCCAGAAACTCCCTTTAGAGGTCAACTCCTCCGGAACCAGAACTGCACTCCAAAAGGAAACTGCCCAAACAGCTTCAGGTTTCCAATATAGAAACCCCGCTCTCCTTTGCTGCTGAAACAAGCTTTTGATCCAGCGAGGCCAGGGGGCAGCCCCTGCGCATGGCCAGGTTAAGATATGAAAGATCGTAGCTGGACAGATCCAGGTTCCTGCCCAGGGCTAATAAATCAGGCATTGCCTTTTGAGACCATTCTTGTTCCGCCTCAATCGGCAGCTGTAAAAGCAAAGTTAAAATGCGGAAACTGTCAGCCTGTTTTAACCTTTTTTTCCGCTCAGCAACCAGAAGGACATTAACCACTTCCAGGGGCCATATCGCGGGCACTATAGCCCGGGCTGTCATTAGTTTTTCAAGAACTGCATCTGCATAGTCATTGGCTTCATCTTTAAAGCACCATGACATAACTACCGAGTTATCTATAACAAAAACTTCCTCCACCTTATTTCCTGCCTTCCTCGATCAGCGCCCGGATTGATATACCATCAAGCCTGCTTTTCTCCCTTAACTCATAAAGGCTGTCGATTACAGCCCTGGTATCAACCTGTTTCTCAGGCTGATAAGGTTTAAGCACAGCCACAGGGACACCATGCNTGGTAATGATAATCTCTTCGCCTTCTTTAACCTGTTCAAGCAACCTGGGCAAGTGAGTTTTTGCTTCATATGCGCCAATTTTTTCCATAACCATAACCTCCAAACTAGTCTTAGACTAGTCTAACATGGCTGCTGTGGCCAGTCAAGCAATTTCAAAGCCTTAGAAAATTTCGGGACACAATGATAATTATTTTACTGCATGAACCTTTAATACAATCACAAGTTGATATTAATCTTTAAAAGGTTCGCTTGTGCTTCTAAGGTCCTTTTCACCAAAACTTAATTTAGCAGTGATTTATTTGTGCATAACCTTTATCGGTCCATAAATACCTGCATACGGGAGGTTATATATGCGAGAAATCCGGCCCGCCCTTTAAACATTAACTTCCATAACCAGGTATTTGCCAAAAGAGCTGTAATGAATAGCAATAAGACAGATGAAACGACCCTTCGTCATGCCCCTATCATTTAGCCTCTAAGCGAGCAGTTTCAGTTCAGGGAAATATAGCTTATAAAATCCCCGGTCCCGGGTTAATAAAAAGCCGGCATGAAACAAGGCGTGTCCGCCAATTAAAAAATCAGGAAGGATATGCTGTCTGCCGACAATAGCACTGCTGCATTCCTTACATGCCAGTGGCTGCAGGTTTCCGCAAGTTTTACACTGGAAATCCCGGGTCCGGTTTTTAGTGTAATTTTTCCAGGCTCGAGCTGCTACCCACAAGGCATCGGGCCCGGAGCAAACCAGGCTGATCCCGGTGTCTGATAGGAAATGCTCCAACATATCCTGTTCATGGAATTGTGAAGCCAGCTCTCCGTAAACTATTTCAGATATCACCAGACGGTGTTTTTTGCTGTACCGGTTTAATTGGGACAGGGATTTATTTACATGCCCGGGATCAGGAAGAAGAATATCAAGTAGGATATTGGTATCTACGGCAACGGTCATTCGTCACGTATCTCCTCGATGATCTTATCGCTGTTGCTTTCTTGATTCAAGTAGCCCACATATTTTTTAAACCGCTGTTGATCAAGATCTTTTTCCAGAACATAGCCTTCGCTAGTTTCCCTTATAATAACATTATCGCCAGTCTTCAAACCGAGCTTATCCCGCAGGGGTTTGGGAAGGGTTAACTGTCCTTTCGATGTGATTTTAGCTTTCATGGTTTGGCCTTACCTCCAGGTAAGAAATAAATTCCTTACTCAATTATATGGCTGGTCTACAGATCCGTCAATATATCTTCAATTATATTGAAAAATATTTTTTGAAGCACTTCCTGTTGGCAGCAATTATTTATAATGATTTCTGCTGCAAAAGATATTAAACCAGCTGTTATGCCAGCTGAGCATGTTGTCGATAACAGCATCTGAAATCTTGCTTCTTTTTTTACCCATTCTTTTAAATCAATACGCTATAACAACTTAACCATATCCTTAAAAACTCTGCGAATTGTAAATGCTGGTATAAAAGTGTACTATTGTAATTGCTAAACCGCTTATTTTGAGGTGTTCTAAGTTGACTGATAAAGCTAAAAGTATATTACCTGTAAAGGAATTGAAAAATCTCCTGGGCAGGTACCGGGTAATAGCAGCTTATTTTTTTGGCTCCAGGATTGAAGGGGTTGCGACTGAAAACAGTGATTATGATTTTGCTATCCTGGTGGATAAAGAATATGAGCAGGATGATATCAACTGCTTGCTACTGGAATTAAAAGATGAAGTTATAAGGGATTACCTTGATTTTAAACCATTTTTAGATCTATACCGCAAGGAAGTCAGGGAAGCTATCAAGGAAGGTCACTTTTATGGTAAATGAGGAAATATATAATATTATTGCTACCAGGTTGGATGATTTTGAGCAGTTTGGCAAATACATTGTTGAGTTTTTGGAAAAGGAAGAGCATGAGTAATTTTTTGTTTCGACTGCCTCTAGTGCAGGTTTATTATTATACAAAGCATATTTCCTTTATAGCTATGAGCCAACCTCTTCGATCATGCCGTATAATATATCGAAAACCTGCTCTCTTACCTCTACCGGGGCCTTCTCGACAAACCGGGCTTCCCTGGCCACCAAATCGAGAGACTTGACCTGCTCGCACATCACGAAGCCCCTGGTTTTAATGCCGGTACCAAGATCTACATGTAAAGGAAAACCCCTTTCTGTTTGAGTAACCGGGCAAACCAGGGCCAGGTTGGTTAACTTATTAAAAACCCGGTTGCTTACAACCAGGGCCGGTCGCTGTCCTTTTTGTTCATGCCCTGACTGTGGGTTAATATTTAACAAAATAAGGTCTCCCTGTACAGGGGTATAGTGTCCTACCATACTTCATCTCCCTCAGGCTTTCCGGTGTCCCGCTCACCCGGCCTGTACCGACCATCGTATTCGGCCACCCTATCTTCCAGCTTTACATGTTTCTTCCCGGGAACAATTACAATGTTGCCATCATGAACATAAAGTTCGACCCGGTCATTTTCTTTAATACCTGCTTCCTCCACAATATATTTGGGCAACCGTACAGCCTTGCTATTACCCCACTTTTGCACCTTCGTGTACATTGCCATCACCTCTAAGCCAAGTATATACATTGTTTATACATCTGGCAAGTTTTTAACCAGCAAGAGCAGCTTGTTCAGTTCTTCAATTATGTAGTACAGGATGTAGCACAGGGACGGAGTTCCTGCTACAGTGTTATGCCTTACATATCTTTAGCAGGCAC
>SL_4KL_010_BRINEDRAFT_10000549_pt1 | contig 19425 bp, 18 predicted proteins | sample SodLak_010_BRINE_2_FD_10664 | JGI IMG/M metagenome (IMG submission 10664)
CGCAATCACCTCTAACTGTCCTTGTGTACTCGCACTGCCAGACCTCCATAATCACCTCCTAACAGCAGCAGGGGCCGGTCACCCGGCCCCTGCCAACTGTCCGTTATTTACATTCTACCAGACATCATCATCGTCGTCATCGTCTTCTGAAGCGTCTTCAGACTCGCTCTGTGCCTGCTTATTGGCCACACGCTCTTCAATCTGGCGAACGAACTCGCCCTGCTTGCCGTATGGTACCTGATTGAGTACCGACTTCTCGAAGTCAATAAGGTCATCGGGGTCAACGTCAAGAGCTTCCTCGGTAATGCTTACAAGAGAAAGGTTGTAACGGGTCTTCATGCCCTCACCCTTCTTCTTAATCTTCCAAACAGAGTCGGTCAAAGAACCACGGTCGCCCGCGTTCTCGACAATCTGCTGACCAAGCCCACCCAAAACCGAGCGAGACAGGAAGAACACCTCACCAGTGTTAACATCTACTACGTTGATGTAAAGGGTTAGGTTAGAGCGCCAGCCATTGTCGGCACCCCAGGAACCGCCCTCATCATCAAATGTGTCAACCAGTCGAAGCCACCAGATATCAGGGTGGACGTGCTCAGACACTACGAGCCCCAGCCCAAGGTCCTCACGGTAGTAAGGGGACGTTTCGTCCAACTCCTGTGCGAACCGGATAGTACGGTCCTTGCCGGGCTTCAGATTGCGAGTAAGCTCGCGGTCATCCACCCGCTCCCCGCCACCCTGTGGTCGGGAGTCAATCTGCTTTTGAATGTTTGCCAAACCTGTTACAACACCCATTTTTTCTCCTCTGCGGCACCGCCGCTGTCTTTTTGTTGTGGTGTAAGATAGACGTTTCCGTTTGCCTTACCCTCTAATGATACCACAACTGCCCGCGCTATGCAAGCTTTCTGTATGAGTTGTATTGCAAATCACTTACTGCATTGTTTATTACATGAGATATCTCTTCGCTTGTCATGTCCCCGGCATCCTTTGCCTTTCGGGGATAGATGATGCCCCAATCATGCACTGCCCATTCAACGCTTGAGCCAGGCAGCATCGATGCCAGTGTTCGACCAGCCTTTCTACCAGCCTTGTCCGCGTCCGTCATTATGATAACGCGGTCAAAATTGCGCTGCAATAGTGCGGCCTGCTCTCTGCTGATGTGCGAGCCAAGTGCGCATACTGCGTTTGGGTATCCGGCCTGGTGTATCTTCATTACATCGAACTGAGATTCACAGAATATGGCTGTCCCCCCCGACTTTTTTGCGCGGTGCATATTAAACAGTATCTTCTTCTTGGGCATGTGCTTCGTTAGCTTAAATCGCTTGCCTTCTACAGAGCGACCGTTGACGCCGATTGGATTACCGTTTTTGTCATGTATTGGTATAACAACCATGTCCTTGACTGGGTCGTACCCTGCCTCAAAGGTGATTAGAGTCTCTTTATCGAAGCCTCGCTCTTTCATCAGGTAGTTTTGCGCCCTTTGATTGGCCCAAAGGTTCTCGCTCAGCTTGTCTATCTTTTTCTGTGAGATTGATGTAAACTCAACCTTTTCCTCAGGATGCTTTATCGACTCAGATAGGGGCTTCTGTGTCTCACTGCCTTTCTTTTTAATGAATCGTACCGTCTCCGTGTCATTTCTTTCGGACAACATCATGACAAGCTTCATTAGGTTGCCCCCGTCATTCCCCCTGCACGACGCATTGTGGCAGATGTACAGACCGTTCTCCGCACCTACCGTGAATGACGGGGATTGGGTGTTCGAGTGAAACGGGCAATAGCACAGAAAGTCATTGTCTGTTTCTGTTACTACTTCAATCCCGAGCGAGATAGCAACCTCTCGAACTTGGTCCCGAGAGTAGCCGAAATCAGTTTCCCATTCATCCAGCCCTCGTACAGCCATGCGTCACCCTCAACCTTCACACCGTATACCGTAATCACGTAACGGAACGTTTCCTTATCTGCATCATAGCGGGTTGCTACTAGCGGCGTGATATCTAGTACCGGAACGAAACCTTTATTCAACATACGCTTCTTCAGGCGAAATTCCTCGAACAACTGCTTGTTATCAAGGTCCTGAAGCGTCTTTACAGCACCATCGATATGAAAAGACTTGATATCTGGCCCCTGCATATGTAACACTTTCTCCTAGAGTTGTTTATCGCGATGCTTTCGAGCTACACGGATTCCTTCAGTATACCGTCATTCAGGCTCCACTCAAGGCTAAACTCGAAGGCTTCTCCGTGTCTTGTCTTTCTTGCAATGATTGCCCACAGGTCGGTGTCATTGTACTTGTGTACCGCAAGCGCGAGGTCCGCGTCCTGCTGGATGCCCTTTGACCAGGCCACCTGTTCAATTCGGGGTGGTTCAAGTGTGTCGTCAGGGTCATCGAAGGTTGCCTGTGTTAAATTTACCACGGGAATGTCATTGCGAACAGCCAGCCGCTTGAACTCACGGCTAATCTGTCTGTTCTTCACCGTCTCGTTACCTTCTCCGTCGGAATCAAACAACTGCTGATAATCCAGGATAACGATATCAGGTCGGTGCTGGTCAATCTTCTGTTGGACCGTTGATGGTGTTACTCTACCGTGTCCTTCTGATGACACTACGATAAAGTCTTGCTTGTCTTGGATTGTGTTAGACCACCTATCGAACTTGTCGATATTAACCATCCCCCGCGAAAAGTCGCTGTGCTGAAACTCGCCAGAACCCATAATCGTGTAGGCGCGGTCTCGGACTTCCTCTGGCGACATCTCTAGCGAAACAATCATTGGCTTATATCCCTGGCTCCAGGCACGACACGCAATAAGAGTTCCCATCCAGGATTTACCGTGACCACTCCAACCAATAAGAACGATTAGATGTCCACCGGCAAATCCTGTCGGGTACATTGCATCCATTACCTTAAACCCAGACTGGATTCCAATCGAGCCACCACGTTCAATAGCACGCTCTCGCTTGTTCTCGTAGTGCTTCTGTGCATTATCTACATCGGTTAGGTTAAGGTCTCGAATAACCTCTGCATCAACCGCAAGCTTTGAGACGCTACCAAAAACCTTTTCGACCAAGTCCTTTCCCGCCATCTTGCCGTGGTTGTTGACGGCCTTCTGAAGGATTCTTGCCATCTTGTCGTTGATGTAGTCGTTCTTGACCTCATCAACATAGGTCATTGTGCTGGCCTCGACCTCTGCACGCTCGAACTCACCGAACTGCTTCTCTAGCCAGCCAACGTCGGGAACACCTTGGTATTGAAAGTAATAGCGCTTAAGACCTTCCCAAACGTCCTTGTGGCTTGTCATCATCTCTTCGATATCCGCCGCAAGCACGGGGGCGATATCTTTGTTTTCACATACTGCTGTGATAAGCCTCGCTTCTGAGTTCACCCTGCCTCCTGTTCCTCAATCTCTTTCATGCGCTGCCGGGTAAGCTCTCGCACGCGGGCTCTTCTTTCCATGTCTCGCTTCTGTTCGTCCCGCTCCTTCATCAGCTTATCGTAGTCAAAGACGAACCGCTTGAAGTCGTGCATCGACTTTCTCTCAAAGTACCATGTCATAACAGACAGCAGTTCGTCCTCTCCAATATCATCAGCGATAGCCTTCAGCATCCCCGCGTCACGATACTTACTGCCGATATATGGCTTTCCATGACGTTGTTCATACTTTGACTTCCATACGCCGTAAAGTTTGTGTCCTGCGTTCTTTGCTGCTGCCATCTACAAACACCTACTCTGGATTGATTTGTGTTGCTCTACGTGCATCGCGAGACATCGTCTCGTAAATCTCCTTGCCCTTCTCAACGAGCTTTGCCTCAACCTGACTGTAGATTTCGTCAGCGGCCTCCTCGAATGTTTCACCGTCGCGCAACTCACGTTCGTACTCGATGTGTGTGCGAAGGGACTCATAGTTACCTAGGTTGCTCGTAAACCCTGTGCTAATGCGTACTGCGTTCATTTGAATCTCCTTTATCTACCACTCTTCTGCCTTCCATACAGGCACGAAGTCTTCATTCTCTTTGACATACAACACCCTGCCAGACTGTATCAGCGCACGAAACTCTTCCCTGCTAGGAATCCTGTTGTTCGTGATACGGCCGTCCTTCCTTGGCCTACCGATGTGTACTGTTGCAAGGTAGTCACGAACCTTGATTAGGTCATCCTCTGAAAAGAAGTACCTTCCTGGCTTACCTGATTCAAGGTTGTATTCTCTCTGGGGGTATTCTACATCCCCCCGCTCCATGTATTCTACCAACCTGTCTCGGTGGCGTCCAATAAGCCTAGCTGCCTCTGTAATTGTAAAAGCATTTTGCTTTCTTCTTTTAATGTCAGACCAAGAGTAGACCTTGAACTTGTGCTCTGTGAAGTCATACGTCGTCGCTGTGTCCTTTGCCCGATTGACGTGAATGACCTTATGTAGAGCCCCATTAAGGTAGAACATCTTTATCTTTTTCTTATCTACCGATGACATATTTCCCCAATGCACTCTTCTTCTTGATGTGCCAACGCTTTGCGCATGTCAGGCACGACAGGTCAAAAAAGCTCTCTCCGTCATAGAAAGTATCAACCATCACGGCACCACCACAGGCTTTATGCCTCATCATCTTGCACACCCGACCCAAGTAGCTCCAGCTTGTCGTCAATGCCAGTCTTGTCTAGAATAAATTGATAGATTAGCTGGGAGCCGCCGTAAACCTGGAGCGTCATAGACATCAAGTCTGCGGTGTCAAAGTCGCCGGTAACCCAGGTGTGGACAGCAGCGGCAATAACGCTCATTACACCTGCGATGGCTGACTTTTGCTTCGTACTGAACCACGGCATCTTCAGTAGCGACGTGGACAGGACAACTGCAATAGCGATAATAAACAGGACAATCGTAGAATCAATCATAGTAGTACCTCCTTTAGGTATTATACATCAGGGTTATGGAGGAAGCAAGGGGCTACGCTACGTAGCGCCTACCGTCAACATAAACAGTGTTTCCCTGGAATTCAGACTCCTGTACGAAACATCTATCACCATCAATGTATGCTGTTAGGAATCCGTGCTGCCAGTTGTGGAACGGGGCATAGTCCATAAGCTTTAGGTTGGTCATGTGGCCCGCTTCCCAACCCCGCTCGATTCGTCCATCATAGTAGGACTTTCGGTGATTGCCGAGTCTATGTGTATGGCCCATAATCATGGATACACCGTAGTGACTGCATTCTTTCCTTACACTATCCCCCGCGTTTTGTCCCAGCAGTGTACCGTGGTGGACATAGTAACCACCGAACTTCTTTTTTGGCGGGGCACCGTAAGGCTGATAGTCAATGCCTAGATTGTCTAGGTCAAAGATTTTCCTGATTGTCAGTGCGCCCACAAGTGCCGGTGCATTGCGTGCAATGTAGTCTTCCAGACGAAACTCATGGTTTCCATCGAGCCAGTCGATGTTTGCATCACTGTGTTCTGACCGAATCTCCTGTAATAGCTTCTTAGAGTCCGTCTCTGTTGTTACGGCTACACGCTCCGTATATTCTTGCGGTGTTCCTTTTACCCATCTCCCCGGCGACTCGAAGTCGTCAAAGTCACCGAGGAACGTGATGTGGTCTGGCTTCCACTCGCGCATAATCTTCATCCACAGCGTCGTCTTTCGCTTGTCGTGCTTTGGGACATGCCAGTCATTTACCACAGCCCACTTTTCCATCGTCATTCGTGTTCCTGTCATCGTTGGCTCGGTTCGCTTGATTGAATTGCTCATAACACCCCATACAGAGGGCTAGAAGGTTGTGAACAGAGTTAGCTTGTTCATGCTTGTCTAGGCCAAAGTAATCAAAGTGGTCTATGTGGCACACTGCGAGGCGGCTTGATGCTTCCCCGCAAAATTCGCATCTACTTCCTGCTCTCTGTACAGCCCGAACGGTAGCGGACTTCCACGAAGGTCCATAGTACTGTTTCCTTGGCTGCCTGTCAAGATGGTTGCAGCCCGTGTCGGTGTCACACGTTAATCCGCAGTGCTCACAGCTATACAGCCTTTCATTGGTTATACCCTTACACTCCTCTGAACAGAAGAGTCCTTGTCCAAGGTTTTTGCTGTATTGGCGGCGACACCAAACGCATGTCCTTTGCTGTTTGTGCTCCACCCTACATTGCCTTGAACAGGATGAGCGTCTTTCTATGGTTGATTTCGCCCCCCAGAAAATCTCGTTACAGAACTTGCATCTTTTAGAAACCCAGTTGGGTTGTAACTTCGTTTTGGCGGTCATTGGCCGCTGAAAGTGTCTTCTCTGGTGCTCTTCAACACTCAAGACCTCAATCATATTCGGTCGGTTGTCGTTCTTGGCACCCTTATGGTGTACCGTTTCTCCTGCAACAAGCAAACGGCCGAGCATACGTTCCGCCGCGAGGCGGTGTTCGTACACCCAGCCGTTACAGAAACTCGCGGGGTGAGAGGGTACATACACCCTTACATAACCGCGAGCCTCTTCCACTCTCCTGAGTTGTTTCCAGTCAGTCAGTGGCTCGTACAATAAGAGGGTTCCCCCTTCGACGCAACTCAAGCAGTCTGTCTACATGCTTTGCATCTACCGGGGTTTTAACCCCGCGCTTAAATCTCTGACCGGACTCCTTGTCGAAATACACACCGGAGTTGCCGGGTGCCAGTGTTAGTTCGACAGGCTTCTTTGCCCGTGTCTTCTTCGGGGGCTCTGTGGCAGGCTTTTGTTCCACAACCTTATCGGTCTCAGGTACAAGCCCACCTTCGTTCTCAAAGTTCTCTACTTCTGACATGTGTGCTCCTTATAGTCCTATCATAATCCAGTTAACAAAGTTTGGTCCGTAGGGCAGGTTGCCGGTTTCAAAGATGAACCTTGCGTAACTCTGGAACCCGGTATGGTCTAGTGTTGGAGATTGCCCAGACAAGTTAGCGATAGCGATTGTTGAGCGGCGCGCTCTTGTTGATGCGAGCGTAACAACCGCTACCGGCCTTGTTCCTGTTCTGAAGAAGTTGCCAACATTAACGAACCTTGTTCTGTAGAACGTCGTCTGGCTGTCAGAATCAACAGCGCCAGCGGCAATCTTCAGTCCGCTGGTCTCTAGTCTACCATACGCCTCATAGCGCACATCAATCTTAGTGTCATTAAGGTGATTGGTGTTGGTGATAATGGTATTGAGTCGTTCTCTGTCGGCAACATCGTTATCACCGAACAGAGGTACTGGTGTGAATGACATTCTACATCTCCTCGCTCTTTGTCATGCTACAGCAACGCTGGTTATCAGTCAATCTTGTCAGCTACCTTGTTTGACTCTGCCTGCTGCATCTCCTGTGCTTCCTGTAGCATCTCTTCTAGCTTGATTGCCTTAGCTTCAGCAACACACCTCGCGAACTGGTCGGGGTAGAGTTGTTGCATAAGATTAATAACAACTTGGTAGTCGATGTCCAATTTATTCTCCTCAATCATTTTTTGAAATTCTGTTCTCGATGTCAGATACCCACTCCCAGAGTAGAGCCACGAACTCGCTCANCCTTATGCCCAACATTACGTCCTCTACACATTCTGGGCCTGGGTTTATGCAGTTCCCCTCGTCATCATATCTAGGCTCTTCGTTAATTTCCTCGTAAATTTCTGGGTCATCAGCGGGGTCATAGATACCACCAAATTCAATTCCTAACTGCTCACAGGAGAGCTTTACTTCGTCTAGAACAAAACCGATATGTTTTTTTGGTTTTGTTTTTTGAACCCCCGCTTTTGAACCTTTTTCTTCAAATCGAGACTTTTCTTCAAGTAAATCAAACTCTTTAATTTTAATTGATTTTGCTAATTGCACAAGCTCTTCGTGATTGGGCTCTTTTATCTCTTCCTTTAGGCGTTCATCGGAACCAAATACAGGCTCGTTAACGGTGTGCAGTGCCAGCCATCGCCTGCTGGCGTTTCCTAGGCGAGCCCCCGCGTCCTCAGCAGGGCGAAAAACTGGACCAACAGCAGGATTATCAGCGTCATGCTCTACTCTAGTAGACAATCCGCTTCCGAACTGAAATAGGTCGGTAATAACTCCCAATGAAAAGTCACCAATAGACCTCATTCTGCCATCAGCAGAGCCAGCGAACCCAAATGTAAGCTCCCCATTGTTCGTGCTTGACATTCTTATTGCCCTGGTGCCTGCGGTTCGTATGTCACCACCGACAATAGTGGGGGATGTAATTGTTATACCAGCCTGCACGTTGCTTGCGGTAATGTCACCGCTAATGTCTGCATTACTTGCTGTAAGGTTGCCAGATGTATCCACACTGAAGTTGTTACCAATGTCAATTCTTCCCCTGCTAATCCTGACGCTTCCATCAACATCAACTCTAAAATTTGCATTTAAGAACGAGGTGCCACCTAACCACATCTGACCAGAAGTATTTACGTTAAAGCTTGAGGGAGGGCTCCCAATCGTAATCGTCCCCCCGGTGATATCACCCTGAAAGGTACCACTGAGTGCCCTAAGCGCACCCTGGTTAGAAACTCTAAAAGGTGCGCCAGAAAAAGTCGTTGCGCCAAGCCACATGTTGCCACTTGAGTCAACTCTAAAGCCACTGCTACCGCCAATTTGTATTGTCCCGCCCTCAATGTCACCCTCGAACCTACCACTTAGCGCTACAAGGTCTCCTTGGTTGGTAACACTAAAGTTGGCGTCCTGTAGTTCCGGGGCACCTATCCACATATTACCATCATTATCTACGTGGAATGCGTCTTCCCCGCCGATATTTATGGTCCCCCCGAGAATGTCACCAGTGATAATAGCCTCTTGGAAGACGGCCTGGCCGTCGATTGTTATCTGCCAACCCTGGCCTAGCTGTGTCTCTGATGGGGGTATAAAGTTGTTAGATTGAATAGAGCCGGTTGTAATCTGGTTACCGGATATTGTTGTTCCCCCGGAAGTTTTGAAGAATGAGGCAGAGTCATCAAGCCCGGACCGAATCTCTAGCTGTGCTCCATCGAAGATTACATCTGCATCATCAGACACAATCTTGATAACGAACATGGCAAGGTCTATGTTGGCGGGGATGGTGAATAGTTGCTGTACACGCTCCCATTGCCCAGGTAGAGCCGTAAATACATCACTTGACAAGAATGAATCATCATCAAGCAATAGCTCAAGCTGTATTTCAACGTCATTGTTGTCATCATTGTATACGTATATAGATGAGATGTAGTCGGTGCCTGGCTCTACACGGATATTGTGGTTGAATTGTTCTGAAGAGTCTTGAGTGCCGAAGAAAACTCTTCTTTCTTCCCCGCCGAATTGCCCAGGGTCCCTTACAACCCTGAGTGCTGTGGGGCCGTACCTCGACTCGCTTGATGTTTGAAATACAACAAGTGGTGACTCGTGAAATATGTTTACCTGATACCAGTCGTCCGCGTATGTGAACTGCGTGTACCCCTGGTCAAGTATGTTCGCTTCCTGCTGTGTCTGGATAAGCTTCGCATCAATCTCACCATCAAAAAGGAATAGGTTGTTGTTGTCAAGCGCCCAACCTGTTCTCTGGCTGAAGTCAAAGTCTTCGGACTCTATTATCCCCCCGTCAAGAACGGTGAGCTTTGACTCTACATCGAGGTCGCTAACGAATGCTGTTCCTGCTACAAGCTTGTTAGCAGAAAGGTTGGCAATCTTTGCGTCAGTGATTGTAGCATCTTGAATGTGGATGTTCTCTACAAGCTTGATTATCTCTGGCCCCGCCGTTTCTGACGGGTCGGAGAATGACGGGAATCCTGTAACAGCGACCGCAATAACGTAAACGTCCTGGTCTTCGTCCTCTACCTCGAACGGTGATGAGAACACAAGCTCATTAAACAACGCAGGTTCGTCACCACGTCGCTCAATTGACTCGTTCATGCGTATCAGTCTGTTTACCGAAGTTCGCTCCAGTAGTGTTGTTGAATCTTCAATCTGGTCTGGGTAGTCAGGAACGAAATTCTCTTCCTTGCTGATATGGAAGTCAAGTCGTTGAACGTTTACGGGGAGGAGGTTACCGTCGCTATCGCGGAGGTCGTGTCGAATCTGTATATTCTGAAGGTTACCGGCAACAAGCGGAACGGAAGGTGTGGGTGGCTTGGTGTCGTCCTCGTCCGTCTGTGAAAAGGCTGTGGCCCACACAGAAAAGTTTCCGTTCCTGTCGAATGCCTGGACACCCCAATAAACATCGACCCCCTGTGGAAGCTCCTGCTCTGTGCTGAACGTTTCTTCGTCACTACCCGAAACACGTTCGTCCTCAACATCAATATAGTTCCACGGACGAGTCTCGTCTAGTCGGTAGCGAACACGGAAGCCCTCTTGGTCGGTGTAAGATGTTTCATCTTCGTCCTCGGTTGGTGCGTCCCATGAGAATACTGCTGCTACAAAGCCTGGACTAGAAAAGTTGCTACCATCAAACTGGAGGTTGTCAGGAGCTTTCGGGGCGATACGGTCTTCTAGCTCTACTGAAACCTCTGACTCAATCTCCGTGTTCGACTCCCCGAACTGTCCGAACCGGTCGAATGCACGCACAACGTATGCTTGCGCTCCAGTACCTACATCGGTGTCGGTAAATACAATCGTGCCAGGACCTACTGACGCTAGAAGCGTGTCGTTCTTGACGATATCGTATCTGTCAAGGTCATCCTCGACCTCTGTCCATGTCAGTTTTACAGCGTTACGCTTCGAGATTGCCTGTAGGATGGGGTTTGCGGGAGGTTGTTTGACAAGTGTTATCGTTGAGGGAGTAGACAGGTTCCCAACACGGTCCCTGGCCTGCACTGTTACTTCTATTGCTGGCTGGGGGGATGAAAACCCATTCTTATTTCTTGTGAATGTGAATACGAAGACATTGTCTACTGTTGAGTGCTCTATCTCCTCCCCCGCCGCCTCAATAGTAACCAGATAGTCCCTTAAGTCGTCAAGGTCTGTGCCGTCCTCATTCTTCTGAACACGAGTCCATGTTATAACGAAGTTAGAGCCATCAACCTCTCCGTTGAGGTCTGGAACCTGTTCCGGCGGCATATCGTCTTTAACGGTGTCAAACTCAAGCGCAGCCGACCACCGACCCGGGTTTCCTTCCTCATCAAGACCCCGCACTTGCACAGCATATGTGGCGTTTGGCTGCAAGCCGCTGTACTGAAAGTTTTTCCTGCTCAACTTCCCTCCTCGTTCAAGCTAAAAAGAATTTCTATTGAGTACTCTAGCTGCAACTCTGATGTTTTTCTTTTTTCAACGGGCTCGTCAAGAACGGTCCTTGATACAAGGATTGGGCCGTTGTTCGTTGATATAACATCGAAGCGAAGTCCGTCTAAGATGATATTCGAGGCATCTGATGAGGTTGTTGAAACAATCTCGATGCTTCTGAACTCATCGTAAGGTGCGTTACCGACTTCGTTAAAATCGGAACGCTCCCATCGCTCGACATTGAATCCTGGTGACGGAGTAAAACTGTATGACCTGTAGTTGTTTTCATTCACACGGAAACGGACTTCAAGGCTGTCAGACTGTCCTGACAGAGTTTCGTAGGCGAGAGCGAACTGGTCGTCAGGCTGTAGGTCAATAAAGCTTCCGAACACCCCATTGCGTATAAGTGAGTATGAGGATGACGGAGGTACGTCTAGTTGGAATGATTCTAGACCTGTTCTGCCCCCCTCGAAAACGAACCCTTCCTCGAAAAACTCTGTTCCATCCCACAACAGCCACTCAGCATCATCCAAAGCATCGAAACTTGTGATTACAGTGCTTGCAGCGCGCTCATCGATAACATCATCCAGAAGGTATAGACCTATCTCATGGATTGTGAACGCTATCTCTTGCTCAACGATGCCCCTGAGAAGAATCTTAGAGTCTTGCTCCACGGGCTGACGAAGGTCCACCCTGTCCCTGTAGTATTCAAAGCCGAGCTTTCTGTCATCAACGGTAGCAGGCTCCTCGCTAATGCCAAAGGCCATAAAGTCTCCGATAGTATTTGACCTCCCCGAAAGGAACTTCAATATCTCTCTTTGGCCTTGCACCGTGATAACATTATCACTTGACTGCAAAAGCTCGTTGTCTCGGTATATACGGTATTGACCTCTCATAGTCTCGAAATCCTCATCTCGTGTGTTGCCGCGCCATCTGCGGGGGTGTAGGAGAATGTCACATCTACAAGTGCCGAGCCGTCTGGCTGAATGCGAACCTCCATGTTCTCTACCTGTATGTCTGAAGGTGTTCCTAGTTCGCCGGAAAACACAGGGTCGCCAGGAGCGGTTCCCGGAGGCTCACCTCCAACGTCCCTTACGTCTGCGCCGTAACCCACGATGTTTACACCAGAAAGGCGAAACTCTGACCCTCTAAGAGGACCCGACTGAACATTGACAATTTTTCTGTCTGAAGTGTTTATTCTTTGCTCTGGCATGAACATATCCTATCACAGAGTTCGGTTATTAGCAACCAGACGTGCAGTGCTTATCGATAGCGGCGAAGCGTAAGCGTCATTCGATGATTTCTACCAACGGTCTTAACTATAGAAGTGATGTTGTACTTGTGGGTGCTTGCAGAAAGGTTCTGTGTTGGTGCATCTATGTCTACAAGGTCCCCAACCTGCAATTGGGGTATAACAACGGTGTCCACCTCTACAACATCGTTTGAAGGACCCCATCTTTGCGTGAACCAGTCAGCGATTCTTTCTGCTCGGTCCTCTGTCTGTATCCATGTTGATGAAAGCTCAAGTTCTTCAAGCCCCCGGCGGCGGCGAGAAAGAGTGTCTTCCCTGGTGATGTTTTTCTCATCCTCCTCCACAATCGGTCTCCCGTAGACAGCGAGTGTCATGTTTGCGCCATCACTGGACGGGTCAGAACCAACCGCAACGATATCATCTCTGGTTTTGTTGACGATTGCAAAGTTAGAACTGAACGGGTCTCTGTTGTGGAATACTGTAAATATCTTGTCGTCATTGGATATCAGAAGGTCAGTGGCAACATTGGGTGCGATTTCGTAGTCAACATCGAACTCCTTTCCACCGTGAACGATTGGGCCGAAGTCCTCAAAGACTATGCTAGCAAACGGTCTGTTCATCCTTCTCCAGTTAGATTCAAGCAACCCGGACACGAAGCCGCCATTTACCCTGTCCCTAAATGACGAGTAAAGCGCATCAACATCACTGCCGGTAAGAGGGGTGCTGAGCGCCCATGCAGCGTCGAACTCGGCCTCGGAGACCGCTCTACAGAACACGCCCCAGGACCCGCTGCGAAGGGCACCGTCTGTATCGGTGAAATTGATTAAGGGCTGCCCATCGATAAGGAACGTAAACTCTCTTGTGTTGATGTTTATTCTTCTATGAAGGACTTCGAGTCTGTATCTTCTCCCCGGAATAATCTCATAACTAACACCTACGTCGGGAAAAGACTCTTGTGTCTCTGGTGAAGCTTCTCCTAAGAACGTTCCTCGAAGCCTTGATGTTCTTTTCCATGCCCTAACTTCAGACTTTTGGGCGCTGCTGCTTGCACTGGCATGTTCTGTAGGAAGTATCTCGAAGTAGTAGCCTCCTCCTGCTGTATTGTTGTGAACAGTTATACCAACAACACCCTGTCCTCTATGAGTTAAAGATGGTGCCTGCGGGGCTCGGTCCAGGGGTATGATTACTTCTGCCCCATAGTAGTCATACGTCTGGTTTGCTGGTGTATTGAGATACATCGCTGTTGTCCAGTTCTGCCTAAATCTATTTACATTCGGTCTGGACACATTTTGGTTTGATTCGAGGAACACCTGGCTGTCTCTAACCTCGTGTCTTGCAACACTGCTGTTGAAAAGCCTAACGTTTTTGGTTGTGGCTCCTGTGGCCTCTACAGAATAAAACTGCCAATTGTTGTTTGTTGGGTTGATGTTGTGAGACTGTATTGTTGAGTCATACAGCCCTCGCTCTTTGATTTTCAGAAACTGACTGTCGCCTTCATCGTCAAAGACCTTCTCGTATCGCATATACTCACCGTCAATGTTTACAATACCACTTCGAGCCCAGAAGTCTATGTCATCTTCAGGTACGGATATTTCGTCTGATGAAAGAGTGATGTTCTGTGTTAGCGGAGAAGCGTTCAGGACAAGTGGGTTTGTTTCTTCCCAAACGATGTTATTAACGACCACCCCCGCGTCTGTTGCCGGTCCAACAGGTGTGTACTTGATGTTTACTCTGTTGGCACCAATCTCGAACCTCGGGTCAAAGCTGATAAGATTTGCGAGATTGTTGCCGTCTGCCTCCTCGCGGAAGCTCCACACCGGGGTGTCATTGCCCCACACGAAGTCCCTTGACTCCCAGACAAAAAAGTCCTGCTCATCAAAGTAGAACACGGCCTGCTCTGCTCTTGCAAGCGAGACTAGTGATTCCCATACTGTCTCATTGTCACGAAAAAACACATAAGGAATTCTGCGGAATGAGTCTTCTTGCGTATACCTAATGTCGTATGCGGTGTGTCCAAACCGCTCTAGAACGTCGGCAACGATAACCTCTGCTGGCCTGTTGAAGTAAAAGCTGTTCTCAGAGATTGTTTCCTGCATGAACTTTGAACGGTCGGTTGCAGATACTGTGGACAAGGCATCGGAATCAGAGTTCCATTCGTCAGAGAAGAACACTCCTTGCGGTATAGCCTCTCCACTTCCGTCCGTTCTTGTTATAACATCAGACACGTCGAAACGAACGTTCCTGTCGATAAGCTTGGATATCGGTGAGTCCGTGTTCTCCTGGTCAAAGAACCTGTCATCATTGGATAAGCGTATTGTTGCTGAGGATGATGCGGCAGTACCTATTGGGCTGATGATGTCTAATTCTTCCCGCCGCTTTTGTATATCAACCTCAATGATTCTGTCTGTAAGGTCGAATGTAAGTCGGGGAGAGAATTGGATTATAGACACCCCAGCGTTTGGCTGCGTCAATTCAAAGACCTTCATTCTCCAGCCAAGCACCTCAATAACGCTTTCCTCTGCCAACGACTGTACACCGCTCCAGGTTCCGTTGGGCTGCCTCCAGATGTTTGTAACACCCTCACCATCGACATTGTGGACACCTGTAGTTTGCCAGCTAGAGCCATCAAGAGTGTACTCTAGCTCGACTGTCGTTGGACGCGCGAAAGATGTCTCAAATACAACAGCAACCTTGTTGCACGGCATAGGCTCCGGGTACATAATCGTAATCTCGATGGGGGAAGAAAACTGGCCGTTCGAGTCTGTTCTTGAGCGAGAATGGTAGTACTTGTAGTTTGCTTCTTCCGAAGGAACCCTGTACTTAGGAAATGTAAAGTCGTCCGTTACCCTGCTTTGGTTAACAATAAGCTTGGGAACACCCGTCTTTGAGGGCCTTCTTGGAAGGACAATGTCTTCCAAGGGGAAGAGGCTGAAGTTAATCGGAGCGCTGAATGTACTTGACGATACGGAGGTGTCGGTATAGCTGTTTAGCTCCCACTCAGCAATAACCCTAGAGAAAATCTCCAGGGATACCTGTTCTTCAAGTGTACGCTCTAGTAGCGTGGATACTGGCTGCAAGTTATACCTCCTCTAGCGTCATGCTCAGTGTGTAGAAGCTTACGGGGTTTCTTCTACTTTTCACCCCCATGTCAAAATCAGAGAAAACCATCGTCAGGTTCTCAACAAGACCCGTATCGTATGTGACTGATACTGGAAATGCACCCGTATTGTTCAGGTAGAATGACTCAATCTCCTTTGCTCCCATACCGAAGTCAACGGTGTACTCGTCGTTCTCTGGTAGGTCGTCCCATGATGCAGAAAGAGTTTTCTTGTCTGCTCGGTGGTATATTCTCAACCCCCCGCGCTGTGTGCGAATCTTGTTCTCAAGTCTCTCGAAGGAGATAGAGAGTTCTGACCGGCCGTGGTCTGTGACGAAGTTACCGTCAAGGCTCAGTATCGCATCCTTTGGGAAAACAAACTGTCTCACGTCCTCACCACTCTCTTTCTGCCCTTGGTTCTCTCCATGCGGTCAATCTCGAAGACCACCTTCTTGGCAAGCTCCGCTTCATCAATACTACCACCGTCTATGTTGAACTCCAAATTGTAACTGTTTCTGCCCCCGCCACTTGCGGCGAATTCTTGGATGGCTGTTTCTAGAGCCCTTGTTGATGGCTCTGTCAGTACACGCTCTCCTCTGTGAAGGTTAGCGATAGTATTATCAAGCTTGATTTTACCACCTGTTCTCATCGACGGGACTAGGCCACCCTCGTGTAGATACGATACGTGAACGTGGTCATAGTGTCCAAGGGTTGGGCCAGGGTTGGTCCCGTATCTCGTGTACGGCCTCCAGCCCCGTGCATCACCGCTATTAATCATTTTGTCCCAGATGACATACTTTGTGCCGAACACATCGGGGTTGTTTACGTGCCATCCTGCGACCTGCCACCCTAGTCTTCTCTGAGAGTCGGTAGGCATGTTTCCGAGTGGCGCTACCATAAAGTCGAGGGCTTTGCCCCAACTGTGGTCGGATGCTGCAACTCCACGGTGTACGCCCGTACCAATACCTCCAGGGAAGTCAGAAAGGCCGCGCCAGTACTGCTTAGCTGCCCTTGTGTTTGCAGAAAGCACACCCCATTGTCGAGGTGGCCATCCTGTAGCTGAATCACCTCTCCACCCCGCCGCGTCACCGAGAGCACCTGGCATAAACATCATTGCTGCCTCGCCTATTGCTCTACCAACAGACCTACCGAAGTTATTGGCAGTCATCTTACCTGTTATATCTTCTCCCCCGCCGCCTGAGGACGTAAACCTATCAAGCATATTATTTGCAAACTGACCAATCATAGAGCCCGCTGCTGGGCCGAGAGCGCCGGAGTCGGTAAGGTTGACCCCAGAGGCTCGTACAGGACCGCCATCGTGGAACCTCATTCCATTGTTGATAAGGTTGAGATAGTCTTCTCCAACCTGGCGAACAGCGGAACGCTGTATCACATACTCACCCTTTTGCAACACTGCGGGCGTCTCGTCAGGCTTAAGTCCGGGCGATGAAGGCCCTGTTACACGACCACCAGAGTGAAACTCGCCTGGAACCGTAACCCTAGAACCATCTGGTGCTATTACATTGGGTCTGCCTTCAGAACCTATGTTGGCCTGTGCGATGTCACCCTCAATCTGCCTCTCAAGGTCCTTGAGTTCTTCCCTAAGGCCCTCTGTGAATGACTCTGCTACCGACTCTCCAGCCGCCCTCCACTTTTCGCTCTCGGCAACAGAGTCGGCTGCGGCATCTACAGCAGTCTCGAAACCGTTTCTGATATTGTCGCCAGACTCTTTGGTGTACTTCTTTGAAATCTCTCTCATAGAGATTCCGAAGCCTTCCATACTTCTCTCAAGCGCCGACATGTGTGCTCTGAATTCGGACTCAGTCGCAGGTATGACGTTACCCCAGTCGTCCAGGTACTGACGTACAGAACGTCTCCTCTCTTCCGCCGCTTCTCGGGCTGCATCACGCTCTATCTCGAACTGTTTCTCAATAAGGTCTTGTGCGTCTTCGAGAGCTTCTATCTGCTCATCTCGAATCTCTTTAATCTTCTCGCGCTCAGTCCTAATCTCTTCCTGGCGTGCGTCCTGAAATGCTTCTTGTTGGCGCTCGTATGATTCGATGATGAACTCTTCTGAGCGAGCCTGCATACCTATTCTTATTCTAGCTGCTTCTGCTATATCCCCCCGAGCGATAGAGATATCGAGCATAGCTTGGTCCTCCTGCATACCCCTTAGCAGGTTTATCCTTCTACGCTCTTCCTGAAAGAACTGCTCTCTTCTTCTGTTTGCTTCTTCTTCTCTTCTTTCTTGCTCCTCGATGCGCTGAAGCTCAGCGTCCGCATTGTCATTGATTCTGTCAATCTCATCCTGATTGGCTGACATGCGCATCTCTTCGCGCCTGTCTATGGCCTCTTCTTCAGCACGAATCTGGGCTTCAAGGGCGTCTTCGACTGCCCTGACAATATTAGACATCACATCTCTACTTGCAGACTGTAGTGCGCTTACCCACTGGTTGGCACGACGCTCGGCCTCACGCAGCTTTTCGTTTATCTCTTCCTGTCTCGCCTTAAGCGCTTCTTTATTTTCAACTTGGTCGCCAAGAAAAGCGTCTATAAGCTCTTCTTGCTCTCTTCTGTCGCGCAACTTTTGGATATAGTTGTCTATCGAATCAACGCTCTCATTTAGAAGGTCTAGCTCTAGTTCCTTCAGTTCATTTAAACCCTGCTGAAGGATTCTTTGTTCATATATATTGTCGTTACTAGCTTGGCTAAGCCTTTCTTCAGCCTCGGACCTCTGCTCTTGAATAGAAGATAGTTGCAGTTCAATTTCTCTTCTCCTCAGAAGAGCGAGTACCTGAGCTTTTAGCTCGTCTGTAAGTTTCTCATTATCTAGGATATCCTCCTTAGTAAAGTTGTTTATGTCGATTTCGGCCTCAAGCATATCCCGCTTAAGCTGCTCGGACTCCTCAAGCGCTTCTTCGTGGTCTTCGTAAAGACCCTTTAGTTCTCTGGCCTGCTTGTTTTGCTCAACAACTTCATCTGTTATTGAAGAAGCAATGCGCTCTGAGTTTCTTAGACTTTCAGCCCACTCCTCCAAAGCGTCTGCCCCTAGATTTGTGACACCCGGAATTTGTTCAAGCCCCCTGAGAAGACCGGCAATAACGTCAGCCACGGCTGCTACAACTTCATAAAAAGCCCTCCACAAAGCCTTCACGGCTTCAGTGAATAGTTCAGTGGCGTTCCCTGCACCAGTAATTGCTGCCGCAATGCCAGACACGAGATAGAATACAAACTCAAAAACATTTGCAAGGCCGCTCAAAATCCTTGCTATAAAAGCTAGTGCATCGACCACACCGCCAGCGAGAAAACCAACAATACGACCAATAATTTCTGACATTCTTGACAGGCCGCTCCCCTCTTCTCCTTGCTGCCTAAAGACTTCAGCTATGCGTCTAACTGTTGACATCAGTCCGTCAAGTGCCTCCCTAAGCCTTGAAAGAGGTCCTTCTAATGACTCCCTAAAACCAGCAAGCGCAGCACCTGGGTTGGCCAATATTGGAATAGCCAGTATAGCAGCACCTATAGCAAGTATGGTGCCTTTTACAGCGGCTATTGACGCCGCAAAGGCACCAACATACTTTGAAATAGAAGCAAAGGCTGTTGAAAGCTTGCCGGATGATGACGCTGCTCCAGTCATATATGCAGCAAACTGTCTCATATTATCAACAGCAGCTTTACCGATAGTTGCAATCCCCGCGCCTCTTAGTGCTGTGCGCGCTCTGCCTGGTGGTCTGCGTCGAGGGGCTTCCCTTTCGTCTCGTCTTTCCCTGCCTCCGGGAGTTCCAATGAAAACATCGCTTTCAGCAGCGCCAGTAACAGCGGAACCAGCTTGTGACGTGGCCTGTGCTGTAGCCATTCCTGAGGCAGCCTGTCCTGCCCGTATATAACCCTCTGACATACGGTTTAGAGAGGCTGTTGTTGCGTCGGCAG
>SL_4KL_010_BRINEDRAFT_10000550_pt1 | contig 19406 bp, 18 predicted proteins | sample SodLak_010_BRINE_2_FD_10664 | JGI IMG/M metagenome (IMG submission 10664)
GATCGAGAAACGCCAGCGGCTTGTCCGCCGCGAGGGTTTCGAGCCACATCGACAGCTTGCCGAGTTCGACGGCCATCCCATTGATGTCGACACCATAGATGCACTCTTTGGCGATCTGTCGACGCAGATCCTGCTCGTCGTAGCTCTGGACCTCCATCTGCCGAACAACCTCCATCACCTGCTCGGTGAGGTAGGCGGTCGCACTCGTCAGAAAGTGCCCGCTGCCCATCGCCGGATCGAGCACCGTCAGCTCCTTCACGCGCTCGAAAAACGGAGCAAAATAGCCCTTGTCGCCGGGCTCCATCCCCTCGGCGGCAAGGTCGGCTTTGATCTCCGCAATCAGTGGGTCAATCGTCTCCTCGACGATATACGAAACGACGTAATCCGGCGTGTAGTACGCCCCTGTGGCTTTTCGCTCGCCGTCATCGTTGACGACGCAGAGCTGCCCCGCCTCAACGGTCTCGACCGCGTCGGCAACGCTCACCTCGGTGGCGGGCTTCCATACCTCCCCGCCGTCGGCGCTTACTGCGGCATACTGCTCGTCGGCGATGCGGAACTCGTGTTCCAACAGCCCTTCGTAAATCGAGCCAAGATGCCGCGTGTCGAGATCGGCGTAGTCGGCGATCACCGGCTGGCCCGCCCGCTCGCCCTCGCCCTCGGTCGTCCCCAGTCGGTGGATGACTTCCGCGAGATACCGATCCGACACCTCGTTGTCGGCCAGAAACTCGTGGGTCGAATCGTCGAACAGCCCGCCGTTGTACGGCGGAATCCCGAGCGCTTCTTCCCCCTCGTCGATCAGCCCAAAGAGGTCTTGGAGCCGCCCCCACAGCTGTGTCGAGTAGCCACTGTAATCCTCGTAGGAATCACCCGACGAAATCGACTCGTGAATGTCGAGCAAGCGCTGTTCGAGACTGAAGTGCTCGTCATACTCGGCCTGCTTGTCGGGATCGTCGGGATGAATCAGCCCCCGCGATTCGGCATACAGAATGAACATCAGCCGGTAGAGCAACACCAACGACTGTTCTTTCAACTCAGCGCGTGCGCCCGCATCAGTCGGGTCGATTGCGAGATTGTTCGTCTCGATAAAGCCCTCGCCGAGCAGCCGCAACGCGGTAAACACGTTATCCTGGAGATCCGCCCCGAGCTGCTGGGCCGCGGTTTCGCTCTCGGACCACACCCGGTCGAGAAACGACGATCCCGCCGTCTCAGCAAACGCTTCGGGCCGAAACATCGCATAAAAGTATTTGAACGCCTCGAGATCGTCGGCCATGAGTAATGCGGGCAGATCGACCTCATAGTAGATCTCGGTCGCGTAATCTTTTGTTCCGTAGAGCCGCCACTTCCGCCCGTTAGTCAAAATGCCCCATCCCAAGCGCTCGGGCGTCCGTTCGAGGTAGTATTTGATCTGTTGGGAGGCGTCATAGTACGACCGGCCCTCGGAAAATCGCCGCGAAAAATCCGCATCCCACTGTTTGGCCTCTAAGACGGCTGATGCACGCCCGAAGGCCGCCGACGGTTCGCCCGCTTGCTTGCGCGCAGCGGCCTCTCGACGCGTTTCTGGTGAGTCGAACAACAGTCGATCCGTATAGCCCCCACCATCAGGGAGCGTGGTTTCGGCGAGCCAGTCGAATCCCAACACATCCAACACCCGATCGATCCACGAAGCCAACAGCTCATCCTCGCCGTAGGAATCGACGAGGTCGCCCTCGAACTCCCAGAGTGTCTGTAACTTTTCGAATGCCTCCGTTGCCTCGCTGTCGCAGTCCCAGTCGTCAAGATCACTAATCCGGTCGGTGAGATAGTAGTTTGAAAACAGGTTTGCGTTGTGGAAGGGCTCCCCTCCAGGGGCGGCCTGACTCATATGATTGGGAGGATGTTTCGCGAGGTGACATAAAGAAGTATTGTCCCGTCAACACGGCGCTACTCGCGGCGAGTTTCTCTCATACCACAAACGATCACACCAGCCGAACCGGCTGCGATGAGTTCTGCCAGTAGTGTCGTCTCTATGCTTCACCCACATATCGGCATAGCAGCGACCACCAGTACAGACCACCGTTCTCACTCAGCAAATCCATGTCTGAGACGGATATTTTCGATTCAAAACACAGAGCCCACTCCCGACAACTACTCAGCCACCAAATACGACAACCGCCAGCGCCACCAGTCCGACATGCCACCCCACAACCGAGACGGCAACTGATGGCGAGGTCGTTGCAATCGGTGGGTTGCGAAACATCGCATCGTAGAGGAAGACGGTTGCCACGAGCGTCCCCCCGAAGAGCCCCATCTGGAACGTCAGACTCGTCACGACGCTCGCTACCACACCGGCGAGAATGCTCCCGATGATCGCCATAATGATTGCGTCGTAATAGGCTATCATACCCTTCAACTACGTGCTGAGACGACGAATAGATTCTGATTCGTCCAGATAACTGACTGTCGAGACACGGACTGTATGCTTCTGACGACCTGGCTCGGCGACGTCACCCGATACCTTTACTCGGCATCTCCGCTGTGAAGCTGCGAAACAGCCTTGTTCGACACCGAATCGCGTTTCTCATGACTCGACTCAGCGTCAATCTCGACCTCAATCACATGCGATCCGGCTGAGGCGACCGCCTCGGCGTAGGTCTCTCTGAACCCCTCGCGGTCGTCGACCCGCGCGTACTCGAATCCATATAGCTCACCGGTCGGCTCGAAATCCCGGCCGTGGGGAGTTTTGAACTGCCGAGTAAACGGTGGCTCGAAGTCAGCAATCGGTAGCTTATGGAAAATCCCACCGCCGTCGTTGTTGAGTAGCACAATTGTCGCCTCGACGCTGGCGCGCGAAAGCGCCAGCAACCCATTCATGTCGTGATAATAGGCCAAATCGCCAATCACGAGCGTCACCTCGTCGGTCGTCCCGTGGGCCGCCCCGAGTGCGGTCGAGACAATGCCGTCGATCCCCGAGGCTCCCCGGTTGCCGACGGTCGTGATTGATTTCGTCGTTGGCTCGCCAAACCGGTCGAGATCTCGGACGGGCATGCTATTGGAGACGACAAGCGTCGATGGATCGGGAAGCCCCGAGACGACATCGCTGAGGATCCCGCCTTCGAACAGCGTCTCAGCGTACTCGGCGCTGACGGCCGCCTGTTCGGTGTCGGCGTCGACCCACCGGCTGCGCCAGGCGGCACTTCCGGCCGACCGGATCAGCTGTGAAAGCTGTCCACAGAGCCGTGAGGGTTCGGCGACGACGAGATCGGTCGCGGTAAACTCGGCCTCGCGCCACGCGCCCGCGGGATCGACAACCAACTGCCGAGCCTCCGTGGCTGCGAGATACTGCCGAAGCGACTTCGAGGTCGGTGACGCACCAAGCCGGACAACCACTTCAGGATCAGGCCACTCCGCTGTCATCGCGGTATTGACGAACCCATCATAGCCGCCAATCACGGGCGCAACACGGGTGTGCCCACCGAATCGGAGTCCCGATAGCGGATCGGCGAGAATTGGAAAGCCCGTTGCATGGGCAAACGCCGTGATCGCCTCGGGATCGAGTCCTGGCGGGTCGGCCGGACCGGCGACAATCAGCCCCCGGTCGACCGCCACCGACTCGGCGAGCTGCCTGAGCTCACGGTCATCGAGCTGTGGCGTGCCGGCGGTTCGAGAAACAAAAGGCGTGTTCTCACCGCGACCGATGGCCGCAAGCGATGAGAGATCTGCAGGGACGTCGCCCTCGACGGGTGTCGGCTCCAGCGGTTTTCGGAACGGGACGTTGAGATGCACCGCCCCTGCGGGCGTTCCCTCGGCGGCTCCGACCGCCCGCCCGATATCCGTTCGCAACGACCGAAGCGTTCGGTTACGGGCAACTGGCTCGGGTAATTCTTTGTACCACCGGACGGCGTCGCCGTAGAGTTTCTGTTGGTCGACCGTCTGGTTGGCCCCCGACTCCCGAAGCTCGGTCGGCCGTCAGCAACAACAACGGAACCCGCCCCTCGTCGGCCTCGATCACGGCCGGATGGTAGTTGGCCGCGGCGGTTCCGGAGGTACAGACCAGTGGTGTCACCTCACCGGTCCGCCGAGCTCGACCCAAGGCAAAGTAGGCTGCCGAGCGCTCATCGAGTGCTGACACCGTCTCGATATCCTCGTGCTCGTCGAAGGCGACCGTCAGCGGTGTCGAGCGGCTCCCCGGCGAAATACAGACCGTCCGCACACCACTGCGAGCGAGTTCGGACGCAATCGCTCGCCCCCAGAGTGTGTTCCGATTTGGCGCAGTCATTATCCGTCTCTTGTCGCGGACGTTGATATGTCCGGCGTGTTTCCGGCAGCGAGGAGTGTTTGGGTCAGCCCGACATCCACGAGTGAGACAATCGGTTACCGTACATCGACGCTCATCACACGCCAGCCACTCCCCCTACCGGGAGTGTGCGAGAGTGTCACCGTAACCCGACTGTCGACGCTGAGTTCGGCGAGTCGGTCGGCGACGACCGGACTCGCAGCCCCGACAATCTGATAGGTCTGCCCCATGTCCGCTCGGAGTGTCATCGCGCCATACCGGTTGCGTTCGACTGCCACCGTACACGACTGCCGATGGATCGACTGTGTGGGGCCCATACTGTACGCGTCCATGCCACCAACGGTAAAATCGACTATGAGCTGTATCCAGCCGACAGTATCAGTACCGACAGTATATAGCCGATAGCGAGCTGTAGACGGCAGCTGGTTCGACTGTCGCTGTTGGTCAAGGGGTGTATATGACTCCCGACTGGTACGGAGAGCTATTATAAGAGTTCAATACTCACCTATCGGATTTCGTATGTGTTGATGTCTCACACGCTCCTCCGTCCGGCTCAGCCGCCAGCAATACGTTGCCGCCGCCAGTGGTCGACCGCTTCGGCCCACCGGGTACCAACCGCATGAGACGCCGCCCGTTTCTCCGAATGCTCAGCACGCTAACTGCCGCGCGGTGGGATTGACGATACTCAACCCCTTCGAGGTCGGCCGAGCGGTCGGCTCGGTCTACCGCACCCGGCTGACCGAAACGCCGAGCGGACCACCTGACAGCCCACTGGTTAACGGTTCACGGCGGCTCCAGGATGGCGTCTACAGGCTCTCTTATGAGTGGCGTGACCACCGGGCGCGGCAGTGGCACGTAGATTTCGCCGTCGACCAGACTGCGTACACCGATGCCGAAGCACGATCCTGGGGCTATCTCCAGGCGTTTCGCGCGGCGCGAACGAACAGCCATGCCAGCCGATTGGGCAAGCAACTTGCCGATGCAACGGTGGAGTACCGTTCGAGTGTCGCCGTCGATTCACTCACCGCCGCCGATCGCCTCGAACGTGCCGTCAGGTTCGTCGCCGGCCTGGAGTACGTTGTTGATCCCGATTCGAAGGGCATCCCCGAGTACCACCGACTGCCCGAAGAGACACTCGTCGACGGCCGCGGCGACTGCAAGGATCTCACCTATCTGCTCGCCGGCATGCTCTCACAGCCACCCTTCGGCTACCGAACGGCAATGGTGTTGCTTCCCGAACACATGCTGGTCGGCGTCCACCACGCCGATCTCCCGGTGGGCTACGCCGACGCCCCCCGGCTTCCCGACGGCGAGCACGTCGCCATCGAGAGCACGTCGGCCCGTCCCATTGGGACGTTTCGTGACGAACCCGTGTTGGCGATCTACGACGGCGGCTTTCGGTACGTCGACCACGCCGCCGTGGCCGAGACGACCGGTCAGTTCCTGCGGGATCCGACCTCGTTCGAGGTTGTGGCCAACGCGCGCACGGTACCACAGAACAGACCGACTTTCGGCCGGTAGCACTCAGCGAGAGTGGCCGAAGGACCGCACCGACTGGGCGAACAGGCCGACCCGGTCTGTGAGTGACCGCGACTCCCAGTGGCGGTCGCTCTCCCAGACGACTGCGCCCTCAGGGTCGACGCCGAGGTACGGCTCGGCGGTCGCCCGAACACCGACGTACAGCACGGGGTCGTCAGCTCCCTCGTGGAAGCCAAGCAGCCGGGCTGACCGCTCTCGGAACGTCTGATTGTGTTGTTCGGTTCCGGATCGAAGCTGGAATATCGAAAGCGTCGGCGCTGGCGGGCGCGTGCAGACGGCGGCCCACTTGCCGTCGTCGCTGATAGCCGGTCGGCTGAGATTCGAGTCGAACGACAGCGAATGCTGTCGCTGCCCACTATCGAGCAAATGGACGGTCGCACCGACGGTATCCGGCGTACTGCCGGAGACGACAATCGCGGAGCCATCGTTGGCGATTGCCGCATCAACTGGTCGGTCGATCACGTGTATATCGACCAGTTTGTCGCGTTGGAACCGGAACCACCGTGACTGTTCGCCGTCGCTCCGGCGGCCGAACGCAAGCGTCCACCGTCCGTCGGCCGACTCGACCGACTGGCACTGGAAGCCAAAACCGTCGTAGGACAGCTGACAGTCGGTTGGCGTCTCGGGTACCCCGTGAGAGTCGAATCCCGGTGGCTCGGTCGGCCCCTGTGCGAGCAGCCTCCTGCGGATCATGTCTTCGATATGATATAGATACGTAATCAATCTATGGTTCTCAGTTTTTATAGAGCATGTATCAACGGGTACGACTATATGCCGTATATAGTGGCCTAAAACACCCCTTTTGGTACTGAGTGCTCATCCCGAATCCGTTCTTAACAGACCGTTTTGGTTCACAATAGTAGAGAATATATCAAAATTATAAAATTACTATATCCAGCTAGTGTAGGGTCTATTCGATGGCACACGACTCGACCGACTCGAATGTAGACCGTTCACGACGAAAGTTCATACTGGCTGGCGGGGCCGTCGGAACGGCTGCGATTGCCGGCTGTCTCGGTGACAGTGACGATGGCGGTAGTCAGGCAGGCGCAGGACTCGGCGGTAGTAACAGCGGTGGCAGTGGCGGCGCGAACGATCCACTGCTTTCCGATAGCTTCGATCCGCAGAACCCCGACTGGGAGAACAACAACTACCTCGGCAGTAAGATGGTCGAGCACAACTACATTCGAGGGTCGACCGCTGACCTCGAAGCGATGGGCAATCGTGGCCGAGAGGAGGCGGTCTACGGTCGGGCTCCCCGCGAGCGCCCCACCGATTCCTCGGAGTGGATCGACCCCGACCCGATCGTCTACGCCGACCTTCCGCGTGAGGACACCCAGCAGGCGTACGCCGACCAGATCGAGCCAATGATCGAGAAACTCGAGGCCGAGACGGGCCGCAACGTCGAGTTCCAGACGATCGACAGCTACGCGGCGGTTGTCGAGGGGATGCGGTCCGAGCGAATCCACATCGCGAACTTCGCGACCGGCAATACGCCGTTCGGCGTCAACATGGCCGGGATGGTGCCGCTGGCGACCGGTGTTGCCGGCGACGGCCAGTTCGGCTACCGACTGCTAGCGATTGCCCGCGCCGATATGGACGACATCCAGAGCGTCGCCGATTTTAACGACTACCGGGCGGCCCACACCGAAACCTCGTCGAACTCCGGCAACCAGGCACCGTCGGCGCTGTTCGACGAACACTTCGGGCTGACCAACGGCGACAACTACAACCCAGAGATGTCCGGCGGCCACGAACAGTCGGCTCGCGGGATCGCCTACGGCGACTACGACTGTGGGCCGATCTGCAGCACCTGTTGGGAGCAGACCGTTGAAGCCGTCGACGACATCTCGTTTGACGATTTCAAAGTCGTTTGGGCGGCCGATCCGTACCCACCGGGACCGATTGGCCTTCGATTTAATCTCCACGAGGAGATCTTCGAGGGCGCTCGTGAAACCTGGCTGAACACCGACTGGACGGGCACGAGCTACGCCGAAGCCGCCTATCCCCAGTTCGTCGAGGTCGACTACATCAACCACTGGCACGACGTGATGGTCGCCCAGCAGTTCAACGGCGTCGAATACGACGAAGAGGATCTGTAACGGACGAATACACCGCTACCACGCTATTTCCCATGCTCGAAACAACCAACCTGCGAAAGGTGTATCCGACTGGCGACGAGGCACTGAAAGGAATCACGACGACCGTTAACGGCAACGAAATCGTCGCGATGATCGGCCCGAGCGGTGCTGGCAAGTCGACGTTCATCCGCTGTATCAATCGTCTGACCGAGCCGACCGACGGAGCAATCCACCTCGACGGCACCGAACTCACGGGGCTCGACGACAGGGCGATGAAGACCGCCAGACGGAACATCGGAATGGTGTTCCAGGAGTACAACCTCGTCGAACGCCTCACCGTGATGGAAAACGTTCTTTCGGGCCGGCTCGGCTACGTCTCGAACTGGGCGGCCTTCCGTCGGAAGTTCCCACAGGAAGACATCGACCGCGCCTACAATGTCCTCGAAACAGTCGGCCTCGCCGGAATGGAAAACAAGCGGGCCGACGAGCTGTCGGGCGGCCAACGCCAGCGCGTCGGTATCGCCCGCGCGGTCGTCCAGGAGCCGAAGATCCTGCTTGCCGACGAGCCGACCAGCAGCCTCGATCCGGAGTCGTCACACGCAGTCATGGAGCTGTTGACCGAGATCGCCGCGACGAAGGATATCCCGATCATCATCAATATCCACGAAGTCCCCCTTGCGGTCGAGTACGCCGACCGTATTCTCGGACTCCACGACGGCGAACTCGTCTTCGACGGGCCAACCGCCAACCTCGATGACAACGCCAAAGACGTGATCTACCGGGGCGTCGAGCCGCCGACATCGAACGTCGACCGCGATGTCGAAGTGCCGTCGGAAACCGGCGACGAGCTGATCCAGGATCGGCCGACCGTCGCGGGGGACTAACGTGGCGACCGAAGAGACTACCGGCGAGCTCTCCGGCGGCACGCGACGCTGGCATCGACCGTCAATGTTCGGGAGCCAACGGCTCAAATGGGCCGTCTACGCCGGAACCGCGCTTTTTGTTCTGTGGTCGGTCGTCTCGTTGCTCTCGGGCGTGACACTTTCGAGAGTGAGTATCGGCGTCCAGAACGGCTATCTGCTTCTCGAAAGCATGGTTCCGCCGGAAACCTCCAGTGAAAGCCTCCAGCGTGTGTACACGTATCTGTTCGAGACGGTCGCAATGGCGTTCGTCGCGACGTTTACGGGTGTGTTGCTTTCGGTTCCAATCGCGGTCGGGGCGGCCGAAAATCTCTCGCCGAAACCGATCTACCTGCTGAACCGCGGGATCATCAGCATCACCCGCTCGATCGACGAACTCATCATTGCGATCATCGCCGTCAAAGCCGTCGGCGTCGGCCCACTGGCGGGAATTATCGCCATCAGCTATCTCTCGATCGGGTTTTTTTCGAAGCTGTTCGCCGAGGATATCGAAGATATCGATATGGGCGCGACAGAGGCGATCGAGGCCAGCGGTGCCTCCCGGTTCCAGACGTTCGTCTACGCGGTCATCCCACAGGTAGCGCCCCGATTTATCGGCCTAACGGTCTACCGCTGGGATATCAACATTCGGTCGTCGACGATTATCGGCATCGTTGGTGCGGGCGGGATCGGAACCCTCCTCATGCGCTCGTTTAGCCGCTATGAGTACGACTTCGCGGGGACGATCCTGCTGTCGATCATTGTGGTCGTCCTGGCTGGCGAGCTGTTCAGTGCCTACGTTAGACGGAGGGTCACATAATGGCCGCTGAAGATGGCCGAAACTGGGAGCGCTTCGACACCATCACCCAATTAAAACGGCTTGTGATTTTGGTGATCGCTGCCGCGACGGTCGTCGGCTCGTGGCTCGTGTTGGAGCTCGATCTACAGTACGTCTGGACAGCTCCGCGAGAGATGCAAGATCTCGCCGTGCGGATGTATCCGCCGGAGTGGGCCTATGCCCCCGAGATTGTCTGGCCGTTGATCGAGACGATCCATATCGCTGTTGTCGGGACGCTGTTTGCGATGGTGCTGTCGATCCCGGTTGCGTTTCTCGCCGCCGAGAACACGACGCCGAACAAACTGACGTATGCGGTCGGCAAACTCGTCGTGACGGTGACGCGGTCGGTCCATACGATCATCTGGGCGCTGTTGTTCGTCGTGATGCTCGGCCCTGGTGCGTTCGCTGGAATGGTGGCGATCGCGTTCCGATCGATCGGCTTTGTCGGCAAGCTCCTCGGCGAGGAAATTGAGGAGATTTCCTTCGACCAACTTGAGGCAATCAAAGCGACCGGGGGCTCGACGTTTCAGGTGCTGCTGTACGGGGTTATCCCACAGATCAAGCCAGCACTGATCGGAATCGGCGTCTATCGGTGGGATATCAACGTCCGTAACGCGACGATCCTCGGCGTTGTCGGTGCGGGTGGGATCGGCGTCCAGCTGTTTGGCGCGGTCGACGCCTTCCGCTGGTCAGCCGTGCTGACGATCCTGATTGCGATCCTTGGTATCGTGCTGCTAAGCGAAACGATCTCGGCCCGAGCGCGGGCACTGGCCCGGTGAGCAGCTATGACCAACACGACACCCCACCCGAAACGTAGACGCCAGCTTCTCGGGGCCCTGGCGGCTGGAGTCGCTGTAGCAATGAGTGGCTGTTCGACGGCGAGTTCGCGCAGTGGGGCCAGCGAGAGCGACGAAAACACCGACAACGAGGGCACTGAGACCGAGCCTGACGCTGATCACCAATCTGCCGAGCAGACCGACACCGATGGTCAGCCTGCCGATCAGACCGACGGCTGTGGCTGTCCCGACTGACATGCCTGACCACGCGGTCATCCAGAACCGAACACAGCCACCCACTTGACGACAAACCGATAGCTCACCACGAACAACGCAACCACCGATTCACGAACAACGGAGATTACAATCACCATGACGACATCATCATCACCGAACCGATCAGCAAACCACGACAACCGCACCGACGCTGCCGTACTCTTCGATATGGACGGAATCGTCTTAGAGGGACGAGGCACCGATCCCATCGTCCACTCGCTGGCCTTTGACGATGCCCTCGCAGAGCTCGACGAGAGCCCGGATATCGACGGCGACACACGAGAAGTCCTCTCGTCGTACGAGTACACGACAGCGTTCGAAATGGCCTGTGAGACGGTCGGTCTCGACCCGGTCGAACTGTACACCATCCGTGAGGAGTACAGCGTCGTACACACTATCGATCGAATCCGTGACGGAAAACGAGCACTGCACGACGACGCCGGAGCGATCACCGAGCTCGCCTCCCAGTACACCACCGGGCTCGTGAGCAACAACTACGATCCAGTCGTCACAGTTACCGTCGAGCAGTTCGACCTCGAAGAGTTCTCGTTTGTGAGGGGTCGCGATCCAGGCCTTGAGGGCTTTCGCCGACGGAAACCGGATCCCTACTACATTCAGGAGGCACTCGACGTACTCGACATCGAGAGCGGATTTTACGTCGGCGACCGGGTAACCGACCTGATCGCTGCCGAACGGGCAGGATTGCACCCGGTGTTCGTCCGTCGCTCGCACAACCGAGATGTCGACCCAGAGGTCGAGACGTACCTCGAAGTCCAATCGCTAACTGAACTGTCGACTGTGCTTTCTGAGTATATCCGAGCCTGATGATCAAAGATCACTGGTAGCATGGACCATTTTTTGAGACAGTCGGTGCCAACACTCCGGATCGACAAGTTGATTTCACTGAAACGACACCCGGACATAATTAAACTATCCGACATATAGTCGGTCGTCAGAGACTATATACACTCTGTACGGCTCCAGAGAGCGCTATTGGAGTCATATAAACCTACTATATACTCCTCAGTTCAAATCCGGATAGATGGAACTCAACCGTATCCGTGCTGATTCGACGTGTAACCGACGACGCTATCTTCTTTCGACAGGAGCCGCCGCAACCGTTGGGCTCGCCGGCTGTCTCGGTAGTGGAACTGACGGCGAGTTTCCCAGCGAGTCGATCACGGTTATTGTCCCCTTCGGCGAGGGCAGCAGTACGGACGTGCTGGCGAGACAGATCGTCCCACTGATGGGTGAGCAGTTGGGTGTTAACGCGAGCGTTCAGAACGTTCCCGGTTCGGCCTCGCTTCGCGGTACCCAGCAGGCCCTCAACGCTGAGCCCGACGGCTACACCCTGTTGATGTTCAACCCGCCGTCGACGCCGACCTCATATCTAATCAACGAACCCGACTTCGACATCACCGAACTCGAAGGAATAGGCACCTACGCGGTGGCCTCACTCATGTTGGTCGCTAACCCCGAGTACAACGTCGACGAGGGTGTTGAGGATCTCATCAGCCGGTATGACGCTGGCGAAATGAGTCAGTTCGCAGGGCAGGTCGAAGGGAGCTTCTACCATGTCGTCTCGCTGTTCCTGCGTGAGAACATGGACATCCCGTGGCAAACGTACGTCGGCTACGACGGTAACGGTCCGGCCACCGAATCGGTTGTCTCCGGTGAGAACCCTGCGGGCGTCTCTTCGGCGGCCGCTACGGTGAGCTTCACCGATGACGACCGCCTTGATGTGCTTGCGACGCTCGCCAGTTTCGGCGATCCAGCCTATCCAGATGTGCCCGCGATCACGGATCTGGGTTACGACAATATCGACTTTTTGACCGGGCTTACCCGTTGTATGTGGGCACCGCCGGGAACGCCCGACGACGTGCTCGACGAGTTGACCGGCGCGCTCGAAGGCATGGTCAACAGCGACGAAATGCAGCAGTATGCCGAGGAAAACGGAGTAAATCTTCAGTACAACGGTCGAGAGTTCGCCAACGACGCGCTTGACAACGTCGTTGAGGAGGTTCCTGCTAACCTCGATATGGATGCAATCCGCGACCAAGCGCTTGACTGACCGGCTACTGAACGCGATTTTATTTACACCGAATGGGACTCCTACACCGCATTACATCCGTCGCAGTCTCACTAAAACCGTATGAAGAGTACTTTCTAAGCGGGCTGTTTCTCATCGTTGGTTCGTATGCCTACATCGAAGCTCAATCATGGGGGTTTGCCGCGGGAACGTGGCCCCGCCTTACTGCCGGGATCGTTATTGTCCTCTCGACACTGGTTTTCCTCCAAAGGTATCTCCCCGAGTCACTCCGGTCGCTAATCGCTGACGGAGATACGATGTTTAGCCGTCGACAGAAGGAGGCTGCCAGTCGGAACAAAGCAGACACGGACAGCAAGGAGCAACAACGTGATGATGACGGCGTTTCAGCTGCCGTCATGACTGCCATGTTTACGGTCGTCTATGCGGTCGCCGGCTATCTGATCGGGTTCCTGTGGGCAACGCCGTTGTTCATTTTCGCCTATAGTCGCTGGAATGAAGCTGAGTTTTCGACACCGGTTGCGCTCGCGGCTGTCGGATTCGGAATTGCCTACGGTTTTGTGGGTGTCTTGGGTGTGCCAATTGATGGTGGGATTCTGACGGAGGTCGTTCTCTCATGAGCCAACTTGCAGCCGCTATCGAAGGGATACTGACGCTGTTTACGTGGCCGGTGATCGCTTGGATGGTTGGTGGGGTGCTGGTCGGCATCGTCGCCGGTGCACTCCCTGGAATCGGTGCAGGGCTTGGAATGGCAATTATCCTCCCGCTGACGCTGCCGTTGGATCCAATTTCGGGGCTCGTGTTTCTGATTGGCGTCTACAGCGGTGCGATGTACGGCGGCAGCATTTCGGCAATCCTTATCAATACCCCAGGAACAGGCGGTTCGGCGGCGACAACGCTTGATGGTTATCCGATGTCCAGACTCGGATTAGCAAAAAACGCGACCGCGATCTCGGTGACAGCCTCGGTTATCGGCGGCTCTGTCGGGCTACTAACGCTGTTAGTGCTACTGCCGGTGCTTATCGAGGTGATCCTTGCGTTTCAGTCACCGGAGTATTTCATGGTTGCCATGGTTGGGCTCGCATTGATCCCGATTGTTGCACAGGGGTCGTTGTTTAAGGGGTTGCTGTCGGGGGCACTTGGTCTGCTTATTGCAACTGTCGGTATTGCACCCATGCGGTTTCAGTCGCGTTACACGTTCGACTCGCTAGCACTCGACAACGGGATTAGCTACATCGCCGCACTGATCGGGCTGTTCGCCATCGCCGAGATGATTCGCCTTTCGACTGAATCCGGCGGAATCGCCCAGACCGGCGTTGACGCTCGATCCGGAAGTGTTCGCGATGGTATCAAAACAGCGCTCTCGAAACCGATTACGATGATCAAATCCGCCTACATCGGGATGGCCGTTGGGGCGATTCCGGGCGGTGGGTCAACAATTGCGAATTTTGTCGCCTACAGCGAGTCTGTTCGGGCCGCAAAAAACCCTGATCCCGAGTTCGGAAAAGGGAATCCGACCGGTGTCGTCGCGACCGAGGCCTCGAATAATGGGAGCATCGGCGGCTCGATTCTCCCGACAATCGCTTTTGGGATTCCAGGAAGTGCCGCCACTGCGGTCTTACTTGCGGGACTGTTGTTGCACGGCCTCCGGCCGGGACCGAGCCTATTCGGCGCAGATGCACACATCACGTACGCGATGTTGTTGTCTGTGCTGGTTGGGAACGTTGTTATTTTGATCGTCGGCCTCACACTTGTCACGCGAGCGAGTCTGATCACGAAGCTCTCAAGTGAGACGATCATTCCGATCGTGATCACGCTTGCAGTGCTTGGGGGAATCTCCTTCCGTAACAACTGGATAGATATCGCCACGATTGTCGTACTCGGATTGATTGGCTACGTGATGATCCGAAACGACTATTCGGTGATCGCCTTCGTGCTCGGGATTATTTTGGGGCCGATAGCCGAGGAAAACCTTATCCGCTCGCTCCAGATCTCTGATGGCTCATTCGTTATCTTTCTGACTCGGCCGCTCTCGTTGCTGCTGGTTGTCGCGTTCGTATTCATCCTGTGTGTCCCGTTGCTGGCTGCGCGGAGAGAATAACCAACGGTCGGGCTGTTGTCAGTGATATACTCGGAGTCACTATATACGTACCAAGATCCCTATATAGGGCTCAAGAGCACTCTTATCAATCGTTTAGGTGCGTCTCGCAGTACACACTGTTGAGCATGACATCGTTCAGCGAGACAATCGAGGCTGCGCACCGACACGTCGATCCAGCCAACTGGGACGACATCTACATCGCTGGCGATCCTCACGGCTGTCGGGCCGAACTCGACGAACTCTGTGCGGCCATCGGGCTCACTGATGACGATCTGCTTGTGTTCGTCGGTGATCTGGTCCGCAAAGGTCCCGACAGCAAGGGTGTCGTCGACCGCGTTCGCAACGCACCAAACATGCTGACGGTCAGAGGAAACAACGAGGAAAAGCTGCTGCGGGGAGACAAGCAGCTCAACGAACTCACGGACGACGACTTAGCGTGGATCGCCTCGTTGCCGGTCGTGATTTCGCTGCCCGAAACGCTTGTCATCCACGGTGGGATCGACCCCCGAAAGCCGCGGATCGAACACACTGTCGATGATCTTCAGAACACGCGGTCGCTGGTGCCGGGCGGCAGCTACGATCCACCCTACTGGTTTGAGGAGTACGACGGCCCAGAGCGTGTCTTTTTCGGGCATACGGTACTCGAACGTCCGGTCGTCCGCGAGCACGCGGTCGGCCTCGACACCGGCTGTGTATATGGCGGCGAGCTAACGGCCTACAACTGGCGGACGGGTGAGCTAATCGCGGTTCCCGCCGCAGAGACGGTCGTCGACCGAAGCGAGGAGAAATTCCACGACCCAAAGTCGCCAGCGGTCCCGACGGCCTAAGTCGCGCTTCGATGACAGCGCCGACCGATGGCCGTTTGGACCGACACCCACCGTCGACGTGGGCAGGCGACCACCAGCCGCGAACCCCGCCGATCGCCGACGATGCGACAGCCGATCGCGCTGCAGCGAGCGGGGTCTCGCCAGCAGTTGACTGGGAGACGCTCTGTGCTGACAGCGACCAACGTCGCGACCAGCTCTCGACCCCAGTCGCGTATCTCAACCGCGAATTTAGTGAGCTCTCGTTTCAGTGGCGCGTGCTGTACGAGGCACTGGATGCGGAAAATCCGCCGCTTGAACGGCTGAAGTTTCTGGCAATTCTGACAAAGAACATGGATGAGTTCTTTATGAAACGAATCGGCGGGCTCAAACAGCAGATTGCTGCCGACGTGACCGACCGAACCGTCGATGGCCGAACGCCCGAACAGCAGTGGGCCCAAGCGCTTGAACTCGCTCGCCCGCTTTTCGAGATCCAATCACGATGCTACCACGAAGCTGTGGAACCTGCATTGGCCGACAACGGGATCGACATTGTTGATTACGACGACCTCTTGGAGACCGAAACAGCCGCCCTACGAGACTACTTCGAGCGTGCAGTGTTGCCGACGCTTACGCCACTCACGTTCGATCCGGCCCATCCGTTTCCGTTTATTTCCAACCTGAGTCTCTCGCTGGCCGTGCTGTCGGTCGGCGACGACGGAACCAAGAAGTTCTCGCGGGTCAAGTTGCCACAGAACCGCCCGCGATTGGTCCCACTCACCGCCGAAGGCACCGTACCAATGGGGGCGGCCGACGACCCCGCCCAGCACGCTGATTCGGGACGGTTTATCCGGCTGGAATCGGTGATTGCCGCCAACGTCGATCTGCTGTTTCCGAACGTCGAAATCGTCGACTGTTCGACGTTCCGAGTCACACGAAACGCAGAGGTAAGACGAAACGAAGAGGTCGCCGAAGGGCTGATCGAAATGATCGAAGAAGTGCTTCGACAACGTCGATTTGCGACCGTCGTCCGGGTCGAAGTCGACGACGAAATGCCACAGGAGGTTCGGTCGTTGTTGGTTGAGCAACTGGAAATCACCGAACACGAGCTGTTTGAGCTACCCGAACCCTTGGGGCTGGACGACTGCTTTCGGCTACTGGAACTCGACAACGATGGGCTCAAACTCCCGGCATGGGAGCCCCAACCCCATCCCAGATTCCTCAGCCACGATCGCGACCATCCTGACGAACTGTTTGCGGAGATTGCCGACGACGACATTCTCGTCCAACATCCATACCACTCGTTTTCCGAGACGGTCCAGACGTTTCTGGATGCGGCAGCCCACGACCCCCAGACGCTGGCGATCAAAGTCGCAATCTACCGGACGGCCCCGGATTCCCAAGTAATCCAGTCACTGATCGACGCGGCGAAAAACGGCACGCAGGTTGCGGTGATGGTCGAACTCAAAGCCCGATTCGACGAGGAGAACAACCTCCGGTGGGTCAAACGCCTCGAAGAAGAGGGAATTCACGTCACCTACGGCACGATCGGGCTCAAAACCCACAGCAAGGTTGCACTTGCGGTGCGCCAAGAGGCTGACAGCGATGGCGTCAGGCTCTACTCGCACGTCGCCACCGGCAACTACCATTCGGAGACCGCCAAAAGCTATGAAGATCTCGGACTGTTTACCGATGATCGCGATATCGGCCAGGACCTCGTTCGGCTCTTCAATACGTTTACGGGCCACTCACAGCACGAATCTTATCGGAAGCTACTGGTTGCCCCAGAGACGCTTCGAGACCAACTGACCGAGCTGATTCGCCGCGAGGCCGACCACGCGGCTGCGGGCGGTGAGGGCCGGATCGTCGCCAAACTGAACGCGCTCGAAGATCCCAAAATCATCAGCGAGTTATACGCTGCCTCACAGGCTGGCGTCGAGATTGATCTCGTCATTCGAGGGCTCTGCAGGCTTCGACCGGGCATCGAAGGACTGAGCGAGACAATCCGGGTTCAGAGCATTGTTGGCCGATTTCTCGAACACTCTCGGATATACAAGTTCGCCAACAGTGGTGACCCGGCGTACTATGTTGGGTCGGCCGACTGGATGACCCGAAACCTGGATCGACGGGTTGAGGCTGTCACACCTGTCGAAACGCCGGCACTCCAAGCCGAACTCGATGAGATACTGGCTGTGCTGATCGCCGACAATCGCAAACGGTGGGTAATGGACGCCGCAGGAAGCTACGTCCAACAACGACCCGCCGCAGACGAGGAGGCAAAAATTGCTCACGAACAGCTGATGGAGCGGGCTCGCAAGGCCGTTCCAAAGACAGCCGGTGGGACTGAGATCGACAGCGGAACGCAGCACGAGACAGCTATTGATCTCGATGAGATCTATTTGGACGAGCCATTCGAGCCCTGAATGCCGGCCTTCGTACCCTGTTGTCTGCAGTGCTGTTCGCAGTGAACAGGCTCGAATCCTACCTGCGTTCGCCGTTGGTGAGTAGGTCCTACGCTTCGAGTTCGTCTAAAATCGGGCGGAACTTGAGTTCGACCTCATCCCACTCGCGGTCGGGGTCGCTGTCGCCAACGATACCGACACCCGCAAAGAGCGTTGCCTGCCGCTGGGTGGCGACCGCCGAGCGCAGCCCAACCGCGAAGGTGCCGTTGCCGGCGGCGTCAATCCAGCCGACCGGGGCCGCATACCAGCCCCGATCGAACGGTTCAGTTTCCCGGATTGTCTCCATGGCGCGATCCGGGGGCAATCCGCCCACCGCCGGTGTCGGATGAAGTGCCTCCACGAGCGACAGGACGTGTTGATCCTCCGCGAGTTCGGCAGTAATCGGGGTGTGGAGGTGTTGGACTGTCGCCAGCCGCCGGATTTTACGGTCGCCAACGGCAATCGAGGCGGCAAACGGATCGAGCTGCTCGCAGATCGTCTCGGCGACGAGATCGTGTTCGTGGGTGTTTTTCGGGTCGGCCATGAGCTCGCGGCCCAGCCACTCGTCTTCGGCCGGCGTCTCGCCGCGACCGGTTGTCCCCGCAAGCGCATCGGTTTCGACCGTCCGGCCCCGAAGTGAGACGAGCCGTTCGGGTGTCGCTCCGAAAAACGCCGAGGGCCTCTCGGTTTCGGGTTCGACAAGAAACCGGTTGCAGGCGGGATACTTCTCGCTGAGTCGACCCAAAATATCACAGATTGCAAGGTCGCCGGCAAGGTCGACTTCGAGCGCTTGGGCGAGAACGACTTTCTGTAGCGTCCCAGCGGCGATCCGGTCGGTTGCCGTCGTCACAACATCGCGCCAGCGTTCTGGCGTGGTTGTCCGGCGGCGGGCCGTAATTCCCGGACGTGGCAGTACCGGCTGGCCTTCTGCCAGCGACTGAATCCGCTGTGTTTCGGCAGCCAGCCGTGATTCGACCGCCGCAACCGATGCATCGGGGCCAACCGCGTTGACCGTGAGCCATGGGCCGTTGTCGGTAAACGTCACCTGCACGCGTGGGAAAACGAACCGAGCGTCGGGAAAGCCGTCCCATGGACGGGCTCGATCCGCGTCTGTACCAGTAGCCTCGTCGGGGCTATCGCCATAAAACGCAAAGCCACCGAACAACCGCGGACAGGCGGCTTCGGTACCGGCGTGGACGTCACCCTCGGTGAAGAGTCGGTCGGCAGCCTCGCGAATCCGATCAAATCGTTCGGGCCCGTTTGCGGTCAGCGTCGCCGCAGCCCCACCGGCAACGACCGTTGGCTCGTCTTCAGCATCCCAGACTGTCCGGG